>OGRE01000153.1_pt1 | contig 83636 bp, 85 predicted proteins | sample 1553421 | NCBI WGS metagenome assembly OGRE01 (sample SAMEA2580076, study PRJEB22360) | human gut metagenome | biome: human gut; feature: human-associated habitat; material: faeces | place: Denmark | collected 2008/2010 | reverse complement strand
CAAGAAGGACCGATGACAGGGAAAGTTTAACATCAAAAACATACACCAATATGTACGATTACGACAACAGAGAAGATTTTGAGGATTACGGCAAGCATTGCTGGCTGCTGACCCCGTGGAAAGGCTACCGCTCGGCAACCATAGTCGGACAGACCGACAAAGGCTATATCGTCCAAGTGAGCAGCGGAGCGGAGATAGTGGTTTATCCTGACGAGATAGAGATTGACTAACCCCAAAGCATACCCATATGGAAAAGACAACCGAAAAGATACCGACATGGAGCTTGTGCTACATCGTCAATGGCGATGCAAGCGGACTGACAGAGGAAGAAATACAAACTATCGACCGCTGGTATAAAGGTATAGGCGTACAAGTAGTTTCACCCGTCATGGACGATGAATGCGGCACGCAACCCTATTTCTCACATTACCCGGCTTTCGGCTTGCCGACAGAGGTAGTGGACTGCGACATCTATTATATCCAACCCATCAAACAATGACAACTATGAAAGGAACTGAACATTTCAAACAGGCCATCAAGAGTTATTTGGACGGAAGAGCCAAGACGGACGAACTCTTTGCAGTGGCTTATGCCAAGGAAAACAAGAACTTGGACGATTGCATCACGTTCATACTCAACCAAGTCAAAGCAATGGCCAATGAGGGCTGTGTCGGCATGGCTGACGATGACGTGTATTCGCTCGCTTGTCATTTTTATCCAAAGTAGTACAATATCAAAACATACAAGGATTATATTCTGCAAGACGCTGATTTTATACGTTGTTTTTGTTGTTCTTTTGATAGCAAACTTTTGATATTGGCATATATTTGTTTCTTCGTTCAATTAAATTCAAATGCGATGGAAACAAAATCATTAACAGTTCTCATTAATGAGAGCACAAAGCTCATGAGGGACGTGGGCTATTCAGAAAAATCAATTCAGAGATTCATGCAAATCTGGAACTCTAAGTTGAAGCCTTTCCTTTCCGCGAAAGGTATTGAGTATTACAACTGCTCAATCGGAGAGAATTTTCTTGCCGCCTTGCCGGAAGAAACAGTACTGATGTCATCCCATCTACGACGTAGTATCACCATTTTGGACAACGTCCTCCTGTTCGGTAAAATCTGCCGTTATGTTCCCCAAAAGCAAGAATTTGATTTCAGCGGTGAAATCGGTTCTGTTTTCCTGCAATTAATAGACAGTAAGCGTGCCGTGCGTGTTTCTAAAGGAACCCTTTATGTTTATGTCAGGGTGCTTGGTCGCCTTTTGACATTCTTGCATCTTAAATCCATTGACACGTTGGAGGATTTGAGTGACAAGCTTCTGTTGGAGTTCGTCGATTCAAGTCAAATCAATCCCGGCCATCGCTTTCAAGTGGTAAAAGGACTGTGCAAATTTCTTGTGGAGCAAGGACATAAACCCTCATACTTTGGGACGCTGGTCAAAGGTTTCAGGTATCCCATAAGGGAAAAACTTCCTTCAGTCTATTCAACAGAGGAAATAACCGCCATAGGCAATGCCATTAACCGTAAAGAACTGGGTGGAAAACGTCTTTATGCCGCATTTCTGTTAGGTGCAATTCTTGGACTCAGAAGGTCTGATATTGTCAATCTCCAATTCTGTAATATTGATTGGGAACGTAATACAATCTCTCTTGTCCAGGAAAAGACCAAGAAACGGGTCGAGCTTCCCCTTGTCAAAGAAGTAGGAAGTGCGCTTATAGACTATCTTAAAAACGAACGGAAGAACGATTGTGCCGACAAACATGTCTTTCTGACTTTGAAGCCGCCTTACCAAAAGATGTCAGTCGATACGCTTTATGCCGGCATTCAAACCGCGATATGGGATTCAGGGGTTAATGTCAAACGCCGTCATCATGGAATGCACCTGGCAAGACATATCAATTCTTCTTACTCATTGAAAACAAGAAACTTACAAAGATTGTCAGCTTAACAGGTAACGATATAGAAACCAGCGGGCTTCTATATTCTGCAATGTTCTGCACTAATCAAAAGAACGCTTTTCTCATTTGCAAAAGTAGTATTTTTCTCCCTTATTGCCAAAGTTATTCCTCTGAAAAATAGAGAAAATCGGACTTTCAAATAAAATTTGAGCTATCTGTTTATTTCGAGATGGATATATCCTCTGTAAACTCATCGGCTCATCCATATCATTTGGGTAATGGAATTACAGAACATCTTTTTCACCTATGAATAACCGATGCAGGAATGATTGTACATTTCTCCAAACGGGGGAATATACCAATCGCCATAAGTTTATTGTGCCAGTCCTTTGTTGCTTCACTGCTACATTGATAGGTGGCCCCATTGTGCTACCGATTTACATCATCCAAACTCCACCCCTCTAAATCCGCACCCCATCGCTGATACTTTTATTTGAAGTTTTGCTGTTGTAAACCAGTACGACAGTACAACAGCAAAACAGTAAACCAGCGCATCATTGGAACTATGTTGTTGCAAACCAGTATAGAATAAATTTTCTGAATATTCGCTTCTGTTCATCATCGTTTTTGCAGACCATTGGTTCGATGCGTTTGCAAACAAACGAAGATGTATTTGCCTAAAATTGCATCTTTCTATTGTTCTAAGGCGGATTTTGGCTGTAATATGGCACATATTGGCATCGAATTGACGCCATTGTCTGCATTTCGAGAAAGTGAAAATCCGGCTTTCGTTCCCTGTGTCCTCAAATAAGGTTCGGACTTATAACTGACCTTATTCCAGTTTTTCTTTTGGGCAGCTTGGGCATCGGGAAACGATGCTTTGGAGGTCGGAATAACAGCACAATTTCCAATCCGTTTGCTGCGGATTTTTGATTTCACGAGAAATCAGCAAGGTGTCCTTCGAGTTACCCGAAGGCTTTTCGGTTACTGCCGAAAAGTGGCAGCAGCAAGGTATGTTTTGAGTTACTCAAAACCTTTCGGGTTACTCCCCGAAAGCCTTGCTGCCAGTTGCTCCTCCGAAGTCGGGCAACCTGAATATAGAAAAAGAGGATATAGGTTTATTCCTCATATCCTCTTTGCTTGCTTTTCTGAAAAACACCTTATCCCCTCTTGGTTAGCAAATGCCACAACTCTCTTGCCCAGAGAACCAGTGAGGAAAGAACAACTATTATTACCCAGTCCATCAATTTCATCGGAGTACAGTTAAAGAAATCATAAAGAACTTCAACTATCACTATCTGTCCGATGAAAATAATGGCGACAATAGTAAAGAACTCTTTACTCATCTTGAGTTGGAAAAAACTTTTTCCTGTTTCAAATGAACGAGTATTGAACATATACCAAAGGTGCGTCCATACAAATATTGAAAACAATAGAGTCTGTTCGTATGGTGACAATCCATTGGCTTCACCGAGCTTGCAATGCAACAGGTCTGTCATTTGCGTGATTTCAGTATGCTGGAATATATAAAGGAACACAACAAGCAGCAAGAAGAAAAATCCGCCAACACCGAGAATGTCTTTCATCATAGGTTTTGTAAGGATGAATGCTTTACGGTCACGAGGCTTGTCTTTCATTACAGATTGTGAAGGTGGTAATGAGGCAAGAGCCATAGCACCGAATGTATCCATTATCAAGTTCACCCATAGCATTTGTGTCACGGTCAACGGAGATTCTGTTCCCATGAACGCACCCACCAACACGATAAAACATGCAGCCACATTGACCGTAAGTTGGAACAATAAGAAACGCTGAATGTTTTGATAAAGCGAGCGCCCCCACATAACAGCACGACAAATACTGCTGAATGAATTGTCTATAATAGTAATATCCGAGGCTTCTTTGGCTACGGAAGTGCCGTCACCCATTGACAAGCCCACATGAGCCGCCTTGAGTGCAGGAGCATCATTCGTACCGTCACCTGTCACTGCTACCACTTGATTGTTTCTTTGCAAGGATTCAACCAAACGTTTCTTATCCATTGGACGGGCACGAGCGATAATCTTCAATTCAAGCACTTTCTTATCAAGTTCGTCATCTGAAAGTTTCTCAAACTCCGCTCCTGTTATTATTGCACTGTCACTATCCTTTTTAGTCCAAAGTCCGATTTGTCGTCCTATTTCTTTGGCAGTTCCGGGAGTATCTCCTGTTACAATTTTTACATTAATGCCTGCAGCCATACACTTTTGCACGGCTGCTGGAACATCTTTACGGACAGGGTCAGCAATAGCAACAATCCCCATGAAAGTAAGGTTTTCAGCAATCACTTTACCATCTGCGATAGCCATATCGCTGTCATTCAATACTTGATATGCAAAACCTAAAGTGCGCATTGCACGATTTTGATAGCCTGTCAGTTGTTTGTCAATATCGGCAATATTCACGTTCTTGTCGATTTGCTTGCAGAGGGAACGGATTATTTCGGGAGCACCTTTGACATAGAGAATTTTCTTTCCTCCCAGTTGGGCGGACTCAACAACTGTCGCCATATATTTCCTCTCTGTAGAAAAAGGTAATTCTTCTACTATATTGGCATTGTCTTTCAGATTGCGGTAATCAATACCATTTTTTCTAAGCCATAATAGCAATGCTCCCTCTGTGGGATTTCCCAATACCACAGGCTTGTCAGGATTACTTAAGTCCAATGATGCCGTAGAATTAAGAGCAATGCCTTCTTTTATTAAACGGCTTGTTTCATCTGTCCCCAATGCCTGATTAGCCAAGCCATAGAATTGAGTTTCCTCAACGCTCATTTGATTTTGGGTCAGTGTCCCGGTTTTATCCGTGCAAATTACAGTTGTGGCTCCCATCGTTTCACATGCGTGCATCTTGCGTACAAGATTGTTCGTTTTCAACATCCTACGCATACTATATGCAAGACTAAGCGTGACAGCCATAGGCAATCCTTCTGGAACAGCAACGACAATTAAAGTGACAGCTATCATTAATGTTTGGAGTACATATGCCGTAATATGTGCCCATTCCATTGAGTTGTCTCCCAAAAAGTAAATCAGCAAACGCCCTACGACTACTAATACCGCAAATCCATAGCTTAATTTTGTTATCAGGTCACTTAACCCATCCAATTGTTCATTGAGTGGTGTCTTTACACTGTCATCAATTTGCGCGGCTACGAAAACTTTGCCGTTTTCTGTTTTATCCCCGACTGCAGTCACACGGAATATACCATGTCCCTCCATTACTTTTGTTCCTTTAAGAACGTGATTGGTAGGATATGTCGCATCTGGGTCAAAGTCCTTTTCATCAACACTCTTATGGCACATCGGTTCTCCCGTAAGCGTGGATTCATCTACATTCAGACTAACACATTCCAGCAGTTCACCATCAGCAGGAACTTCTGCACCAGTATTAATGATGACAATATCCCCAACAACCACATCTTTCTTGGGGATTTGAGTCGCATTGCCGTTTCGTATGACTTCAACCAGTTCGTCATCATTCACTTGGTTTAATATGGCAAACTCTTTATCCGCCTTTAATTCAAAATAGAAAGCCAACCCGGTAGCAAGTAAAATTGCCACAAAAATGCCAATAGGTTCAAAGAACACAGTGAAACCTTCATTGAGTCCGAAATACTCGTAAAATGAAATTCCAATGGACAAAACGCCCGCTATCATTAGAATGATGATAAGAGGGTCTGTGAACTTCTCCAGAAATTGTTTCCATAACGGTTCTTTCTCTGGTGGAGTAAGGATGTTTACTCCATACTTTTTACGGCTCTCCAAGACTTCTGCATCTGTCAAGCCAATGTAATGCTTTTTCTGTTGCATATACTGAAAAACTTATTGATTAATAATTATTTGCCAAATAGAACTTTGAGTAGAGCTTTTCCTAATTTACGCTCCAATCCAGCCTTGGATGTTGGTATTCCGGTTTGACGGGCAAATTTCTGTTTCGCTTGGGTTATGCCCAGCGCACGTTTCCAAGAAAAACTTACTCCTGGTATTCTTACGATTTTCTTCTTTGCCATATAATTTTGTTCCGATTTAATCAGTTTGGTTGATACTGTCAATGTTTTCACAAAACAACCAATATCATAAGCGTAAAAATGATACAGACAATCAATGGAGTGTCAAGTTGTAAACGCTGTCCTAATTGTATTTTTGGAATAAACCCTAAGACGTTTTGTAATCTTATGAATATTCTTTCTGCTATACCAAAAGCCTTTTGATATTTAGGGAATAACTGTTGCTTAAAGGGTTCTATTTTCCAATAAAGTACGAGCATTACCAGAAATATGGCACATAATAGTTTCAGTCCGATAACCCAATTACCTCTTGTCAACGTGCCTAATAAAATTAATGCAATACCAATTAGCAGAGCGATTGATTTTTTCATTTTGCTTTATATCTATTGCTTCGTAATTTAATAAATGGCTATTATCGTTCTAATTGTTAACAAGTTGAACAACAATAAGTCGTCCTCCCTGTCCTTTGTCAAGCAATATCTGCCTACCTTCTGTAAGCGGCACATATTCGCCTATAGCGATAGGCTTCTTCTCCGTAACATCCATCATGTCAGGAAGATTGCGATTTATCAGAATCCACTGATTATTGAAGAAATGAAAATCCCCAACAGGCTTTTTGTCAGCTTCAGATGTCCGTTCGCTAGGAGATACTAAATTATTTGCGTGCCATTTGTACAGAGTTTGCTTGTCATATACCATCAAACGATAATTTTCCGATATGAATTTGCCATGTGAGGGAGCATAATAAAAATTCAATATCGGCAATTGTCCGTGATATGGCTGGCCACAAAACGGGCATTTAGGCTTGGTAGTGTTATCAAATACAAACCACTTGGCTTCACAATTAGGATTCTGACATGGCTGTACCAAATCGGTTGTCTTGACCAAGGCATCTTCCCATTCCGCTGCACTCGGACGCTTTGACGGGTCGTGCAAACCTTCTACGAAAGCACGGTCAAACAATTTCTTCAGATACGGGCCACAAATAGTATATGGCATCTTTGCCGGGTCGCCTTGTGGCAACTCGGCAGGGGATAGTTGCTGGGCTTTAACCCTGTTGGACTTGTCTGTTGGATTCTCAATAAACAAGGCTTTTGCACCCATAGACAATTCTTCATCACGTCCGCTGTCGTTGACATCATTCACCTTGCCACCTCTTAATGGATGCCGATTAAGCAGGTACATATATATCAGGACAGCCAATGCATGACGGTCTGTATAGATACTCGGCAGTTTCCTTTGTTTATCATCTAATGCAAGATGCTTGGTTTCAATGACTTCAGGAGCAATGAAATCTGGCGTACCTATAACCTCAGGAGGAAATTTGCCCGGAACAACTAAACTGTCATCATCAATGATACATGCACTTCCTGTAATCGGGTCAACCAGTATGTTCTTGTAAGACAAATCCGAATGCGCCAATCCTGCTGCGTGAAGCCGTCGGACAGCACGTGCTATCTTGATACACATATGAAGATTGGTCAGCCAATTCCCTTTTTGGTCAGCAGGCAAGAATTTGTTACGCAATTTAGCGGAAGCAAACCACTTCCCCTCTTTTTCTTTGCCTTTGAATGGTCCTGAAGAGAAGAAAAACTTTTTGTCATAAAATGGCATTATGATGCCTGTCTTTCCATTCCATTCTACCATTTTTGTAGGCCATGCAAACAGATTTTTCCAATAATTTCCCTCTGGAGTATCGAAAATCCGCTGGCGATAGATACCAACAATATTGGTGATACGCTCCCTGTCATTAGCATTGATTGGCTTGCGATAGAAAGCGACAACATAGGTTTTGTCAGGGCTGAAATATACATCCTTAACCCCACCTTGAGCTTTTATTTCATCATAAAACTCAACGATACTTCCATCATTTGCTGTCAGAGTGATTTTATTTGCCATTATGCCTTACTTTTAATACAATATTGCAATGGTTCTATCATCATGGTTTCCCGGAGACCAAAAATCCAACCAATTCAACAACTGATTTGCAGCTTCCTCATTATCATCCGTTAATTCTACTCCATTCTCTTTAAGGTCAGCCCATAATTCATTCCACTTATCATAAGACTTCAAATTAGCATCGGTTTCAAACTTGGGGTCGCTAACGCCATCCGTCATAAGGAATAAAGCTGTAAAGTCCGGAACAATCCGGCAATTCATTCTTTGGTAGAATTTATTGGAATCCGAAAATATCTCAGGCATTGTAAGGAAACGTGTTTGCCCGGCATATTCACCCTCATCAGGCATACCAAGCATCATCGCTGTTTTATCTGCTTGGTTGTAAAGACATATCGCCCCATCGCCGACCCAGAATGAGGCAACAAACCAACCAAAATCATATTTCTTGCAGATAGCCAATAACAATGTAGTGGAATATTCCTTAGTCTTACGACATTTTTGTTGAGCCTCTGCTGCTATTGCCTTATGTGCTTTTAAGGCGGCATTACCTACGATTTTGTATATATCCGCACTAATAGCCTTACCTGCCGCTTCCGATTTTTGGTCAAGATGATAGAGATTGATGTCATCATCAAAATTTTCAGAATCAGCCAATTGTTCTTTACAATGTTCAACTGCTACATTGCAGGCTATTCTTGAACCTTCACGGGAATAGGGTGCAGACCCCGCTCCATCGGACACGGCAATGACATACCAATTCGTTTTTTCGTCATGATACAAACGGAAATCGTCATCACGTGGCTTACCTTCTTGTGCATGTGAACGGCCTCTTTTGCTTGCAGCCACAATATCTTTTTGCGGAGTTCCATCGGAAAGTGCAGCAACTTTTACATATTCTTTTGCAGTATTATCTTTCGGATACTCCATATCTTCGGGTACAGGAATATCTTTCCATAAATCTCTTGGGTCTGGATTGATGATAATTTGTAACATACGTTCCAGATAAGGACGCTCAACAGATAAACCACGATATTTGTATCTTAACGTGACATCAAAAGTTCCACTTTCTTTGGGAGTTCCACTTATCTTAAAGGATTTGCCATCCTCCTGCTTTTCAATTTTAAGCCCTTGCACTTCTTCTGTGAGACCGGATAATGTTATGTCAGTCATTTCTTCGCACGGTATTGACACAATCGCATTATACGGCTTTCTGATAGACGCATTAGGTATGACGATAGGCAGTTCTTTTACCTTGTTCTCTATCACAACAATTTCATTCATAAGATATTCATTATATTCAGCCCACAGCTTGTTAGCATAATATTTGATGAAGCCACTCATGCGTTCATCAGATTCTCCATTACTTAGGAGGTCTATTGCTTTTTCTATGTTCATAATCAACCTCTTCCCCGTGTTATATCCAAACCACCATCACCAATAGCTCCTAATGAGCCTTCCATTCCACACCACGGACAAGCGGTAGTTTGACCGTCTGAACACATAATGTTGCCACATTCGCATACGACTACGCCGAATTGATTGCCACAACAAGGACAAGTGGGTACTCCTATCAAAGACATGGTGTTTATGTTGCGGTTGGACTTGCCATCGCTTAATTCTTCATAAGCCTTATCGTCAATTGGATAAGCACCCACAAGTTTGTAGTCTATCCCTTTTACGTCAAGTTGCTCTAAGCCGGGAATTTTACCTATCCGCTTGGCATATTTAATAAGGTATTTCTTTTTTGTATTTGAACATTTGCCGAGCAGTACGACAAAGTTCTCATCCACGGTGCAGTCTTTAGTCGTATCCACCTTTTCAAGGTCAATTCCCGATGTGGAAGCAAGTTGGATTTCATCAGTTCCCATATCGGTAACAGAAACACTTGTTGACTTGATTGAAGCCGTAACCCATTTGAAAAAGGCCTTGAAGGATTGTTCCCCAGTATCATTCAATCTCAACACATTGTCTGAGATTTTCCCAAGCATTTTGGTATCAGTATTGTCACCGATTGAGATACATACCAAATTCGCTTTTCTCTTATAATGTGCGTTCCATCGGTTGAAGGCTTGCTGTGGATTGTCGGTTGGCATCCCGTCAGTAAAAAGGAAAATGATAGGCTTCCAATCGCCTTTCATTTCAACAGTTGTTTTCTTTACGGACTTGTCAATATCGTTCATCAGGCAGTCCAAAGCAGTGCCTAACGACGTTCCTCCACCTATAGGAAACTGCGGTGGATAGAACTTGTACAGCTCAGTTAAAGGAGACAAGACCTTTGCCTTTCCTGCAAAAACGATGACAGACACAAATACTGTTTCAAGAGCATACGGGTCAGTCCTTAGCTCTTGTATGATATTCCTCATGCCTTTCTCTACCTGAGTGATTGGTTCTCCAACCATTGATTCTGAAACATCAATCAGAAAATATATCGGTAATCTTCTCATAAACAATCATATTACTATATTCACTTCCGCAGGTGGCCCCGGCAATTCCAAAGAATCTGTTGTTCCCACACTTTTTCCTCCCACACCTATAACATCAGAAACCCAAACAAAGAATTTCTTAAATGATGTGGCATCCATTGTATCAAGCGTAAACACTTGGTCTGTGAGCTTTTTTAACGGTTCTATCTTTGCTTTAGGACCGGCTGCACAAGCAATTATGCTTGCAAAATTTTTATTTTTCACTTTGGGGATGATATTCTCATAAACCTGAATGTCAGAAGGCTTGCCATCAGTTAACACGAAGAGTAATGGACGCCAATCGCCCTTTTGTTCAGGTGTACCCTTTTGAACTTCTACTTCAATCCGATTGCAAAGCATTTCCAATGCCTTTCCAAGAAATGTCGGGCCTGAATCCGGCGTGATGATATTGGGTATCTGTAAGTCAGCAAGTTCAGTCAAAGGCAAAATCTGATTTACTTCCCTGTCAAAAGTTATTATGCTTATGCAAACAGTTTCCAACGCATACGGGTCTTGACGGAGAGTCGCAATCATATCTGACAAGCCAACCTTGACACTTTCTATCGGTTCTCCCTTCATAGACCCGCTGGTATCAATCAAAATATATACAGGTAGATGTCTCATTCTTGATAAATTTTATAGCATAAGTGGCACAAAAATGTTTCGTGCCACTTTTTTACCATTTATTTATACGACAATATTTACTTCTGGAGGTGGTGGCGGCAATTCGCTCATTGTAGCAACATCGCCATGGGCATCTTCCACTTTTTGACTGCCTGTACTGATGCTTGCGCTTACCCATTTGAAAAAGGCTTTAATTGTCGCGCTGTCGGCTGTATCAAGCTGAACGACATTTTCTGTAATCTGCTTTAACGTATTCGTGTTAGCACCTTGCCCTGCGGCACAAGCTACGACCATACCGAATTTTCTTTTCTTGAACTCGTCAATCCCCTTCTGCAAATCATCTGTAGGTTCGCCATCTGTCATAAGGAAGACCAAAGGCTTCCAGTCACCTTTGACTTCTTGTGTAGTCTTGACAATTTCAGTATCAACCTTTTGTGCAAGCAAAGTCAGTGCTTCGCCCAAAGCGGTACAACCACTTGCTTCAATTTGAGGTTGTTGAAAAGCCGACAATTCTGTAAGAGGTGTTACCTGTTGAGCCACAGAATTGAAAGTTATGATACTAATATATGCTGTTTCAAGAGCGTATGGGTCTCCTCGTAAAGTTGAAATAAGTGTCTGGACACCATTTTTGACCGCCTCTATCGGTTCTCCGTACATAGAGCCGGATGTATCCAATAACAAATAAACTGGTAATCTTCTCATTGCTCTATTTCGAATATGAAGTTAATATTCTCTTTACTGTTTGCCGAAGGTCATTTTGGTCATCAAAGGCATCACCAATGGCTGCAAATTTCCAATCACCATTCCGACGATATAGCTTACCCATAATGAGAGCATTCTTCCCCATGAACTGGTTTTCCTTTGCAACATCATATTGTGCAAAAATGGATTTCACCTTTTTAGGAGTTCCTTCATACATACGAATTACAACATATGGGATTTTTTGAAAGTCTATATTCCTTGGTTGGTATATGTTCAAGAAGAAAAATATCTGGTCTATTGCAGGATTGACTTTCGTAAGGTCAACGGTTATTATCTCATTGTCCAATCCATCGTCACCGCCCTTATCTCCTTCCGTATCATCGGGAGTGTGGTACATAGATTTATCTGCCGACCAATCTTTCCCTATGGGAAGTCCTGCGGCTTGGAAAAACTCTTTTTTATATAAAGGGGAATACAGCGTGTCAACAAGTTTGCCGTTGCTGTCGGTCATAACACAACTTAAGTCAACATCTACATCGAGTTCCTCTTTTTTTGTTCCAAATCCTAAGAAGCCTGTTTTTTCAACAACAATAGCTCCCCAATTACACCCAACACAAAAGTTGGTGAGTTTTGCTCCATTATCTTTTTCAAGATTAATGCGCTGACCTTTTTCTAATCGTATTGCCATATTAAAATCAGATTAAGTATATTTTTCAACTAATTCTTCAAGACCGCCATGATGTCCAATGCCTGTTGCCTGAATTTTCCATTCTCCTTTGTGGCGATATAACCTGCAAAATTCAATGGAAGCACAAGCTGAAAAATCCTCGGTTAAATCATAGACAAACTCTCCTTGCCCCTCGGCTTCCTGCCCAGGTTTATAAAGACGGACGTAAGCACGTTCTACTTGGCCGAAATTCTGTTTGCGCTCTTTGTATTTGTGTATGCTTACAGTTATTATTATTTCCTGTATGTCAGCCCTAACTTTCGAGAGGTCTATATCCATTGTTTCGTCATCGCCATCTTCCGAAGTTGAACCGTCCTCATCGTCAATAGCCCCTATAACCGACATTTCGGGGTCAACAGGGCGTGATTGTGCCCTCATTTCATCATTCGTCGTCCACACAGTATATGGGTATATCTTGCGTGGTTCGACCAACTCGCCCTTGTTTTTCCCTTCGAGATAAACCTTCAGCCGTTTTTCGGAATTATAAAAAACCAAGTAATCGTCTGCTGGGATTTTATGGGTAGCATTAACCATGAAAGCCGAAACGTCAAGGTCGAAATCGTCATCCGACGAAGCATCTTCATTCACGTCCCAGCCAAGCCCAACATGAAAAATATTCATGTTGAGCACATGGTTCTGTCCCTTAACAAGATTTATAGGCATGATTTATTGATATTTGTTGACCAATGCTTGCAATCCACCTTTGTTACCTATGCCCATAGCTTCGAACTTCCATTCTCCACCACGGCGATACAAACGCCCAAACTCAACGGCTGTTTCAATGGAGAAATCCTCGTCCAAATCATAGCGTGCTATTTCTTCGTTGGTGATTGAATTGTAGATGCGTATATAAGAGTTTCTAACCTGCCCAAAATTCTGTTTCCTTTCGTCTGCCTTATAAATTGTAGCAACAAACAGAATCTCCTGAATAGAAGGGTCAACTTTTTGCAGGTCAACATTCAATGTTTCATCATCCCCTCCGTCACTATTGCCTCCAGTAGTATCATCACCTGTAGATTCCACCGCTCCGTCTGGAGATTTCGGATTATTGTAGAATATGAAGTAATTGTCATTTGGAATTTTCTTGTTGCTTCCCAACATAAATGCAGAGGCATCCAAATCGAAATCAAAACCTGTACCTTCATTCGGATCCCATCCGAGACCTACACTAACTTTAGATAGACCTATGCCTATCCGCTGTCCTTTTTCCAATGTAATTGCCATAATCGTATTTGCTTAAATTTTTACGCAAAATTAGGCAATAAGCGTTTGATTTACAGAAATCTGCAATATTACACCCGATAAAGGAAAAATCGTCTGCAAAAAGTTGCAAGGTTATAAGGCCAATACCCGGCTCCAAAAAGCAGAATCCTCAAAACGGCAAATCTGCTTTGCTTGCATATCGTAACATAGACACAATTCTGGAGGAATGGCTACACAGTAATTGCCAAAAAGATTTCGTTGTACCAAGTAGTCATCGGCATTACTTAACAATTCTCCGATTTGGCGAATTTGTTGTTTAATCAGACTTAACATTGGCAACCTGTTTTCCGAAAGATATATTTTCGGAGCACGAGATTTATCGCCGCCAAAACCTTCATAAATCATCTCATACTTTAGCTGTATAAGCTGCATACGGTGGTCAAATCTTTTTAGAGCCTTGGCGTTTTCCGGTTTGCTGAAATTTATTCCACCACTTCCTGATTCCAACAAGAATAAGGCATACAAGGCCTTCTCCCTTCTATGAAGTTTTGATAACTTTATTTCGGCCTCAGGCAAGAGAATCTCTCCATGAAACAGGTCTATAACAACACTGCTTCTGACGCCTTTTCTATCTGTAAATATGTCAAATACCTGCTTGTAGTAACCACGATAAACAAATCTTTCCTTGCCTTCAAAAGAAGGATTCAACACTCTTGGCTTATACAGTTTCATGAACAAGTCTGTAAAATCCCTTGCTATATTGAGAGCATCCTTTTCGAGAGTAATCGATAGAAAGTTTGAGTAGATTTTACCTCCAACAAGCGAATCGTTTATACATAAAAGTATCGACGGTAACGATTCGTCCAAGTCTTTGAGATTCATTTTCCCGACAATACCTTCCTTGCAGAAATCAGATGTATTCAACGAGGTTAACTGCCGTATCATATCTCCCATCTGTTTCTCTGAAATTTTAGGATACAGAAATGAAAGCAATGACAATAACTTACTTTGTGGCAACGACTTATAATGCTCGCATACCTTTGGAAGATAGACAAAGTTCAAACCTATCAATCGGAACTCATTGGATATTTCCCTATAAGCATCAGAAATTTCCTTGTTTGCCTCCTTGTAATATTCCCCTTCAATATAAAGTATCTGTGATTTTTCGGCTAACGTATTATTGGGTAAAACTGTCGAATATATTTCAGCGTGTGTGAAATATTTTTCAGACAAACACGCTATTATGGCAAGTACAATAAGTCCTTCTTCTCTACTAAAAGCGTTGTCAGACAAGGCTAAATTGTAAAAATCTCCAATAATGTCATGGATTAGGTTTGGAGATAAATTCTTTAACAGGCAAACAGCATCGGACAAAGTCATGGAATCGCCCATAGCTTCGTCTTCTTTCGTTATGCGGTACTTGTCTTTGATTCCATCCAAGTAATCAATTTCTCGCAAGTCGATAATAGAATCAGCTTTCACAATGTCTGAAACTATTCGCATAATGCCAGCACGTTCATTCTGCTTCATTGCCGAGTCAAAGTGCGGACTTGATTCCCGGCAAGCCTGCTGTTACACAAAAAGATTTAGACAAAAGAAAAGCGTGGGAATCATGCTTGTTACTCGTCCCACACATAGAGGCTCTGGCATCGCCCTGTTAGTCGAAACGAGCAACGCCGAAGCCCACGCCGATATGTATATAAACGAATATGATGCAAACAACCGCAAGGTCTGCCTGCATACAATTAATCGGATATAACATACCCATGGACATCTACCGTTGCTTTGAATTTGACTAACAATTCGAAACTGCCAGATTTCTATGTGTCAAGAACAAAGCGTCAAGTAAACGCCTTCACATTTTGTCAGTCCTCAATCCCGACCCATAGCCCGCTGTATCCATCTAGGGGATGACAGCCCGGCGTGAGCTGCCTTTCTATACACAACCTCTTTTGAAAGGATGAGCTTAGAAAGAAGTCGAGGACTGTTGCAAAGATAACCAATTGCAACTTAAATCAAGAAAGAAATATGAAAAAGTTTATTATTGCAGAGCTAATTTAGTCTTGAATTTGACGAACGCCACAGGCTACCACACCGATGCCAAATGCTGCCACGCAGGTGCGAGGCGGTTGGATTATGCCGGACTTCGCTTTTCTTTGCATCACGGACGCTTGGAACAGCCGTCACGGGGTCGGCGGATAACGCCACTCCCTGCCACAAGCTGCCACGATTGTGCCAACCCATCGATTGATGCGCAAAGCACATTTATTTTGCGTCCAAAACCGAGTATCAACATTAAAAACAGTATCGACAATGGAAGTATTGATTTTTCAGAAAGAGGCGTTTGAGGAAATGGCGGCGAAGTTCAGTCGCTTCTCCAACCGTGTGAACGAAATCCTTGCCAAGCAGGGCAGCAAGTCATTAAACCGATGGCTGGACAACCAAGAAGTCTGCCAGCAGTTGAACATCAGTCCGCGCACCTTGCAGACCCTGCGTGACAACGGCACACTGGCTTATTCGCAGATAAACCACAAGGTGTTTTACCGACCGGAGGATGTGCTGCGCATCGTCAAGCCCGTTGAAGGTAAGCTGGCAGACAAAGCCGTTTGATTATTATGTACCACTAAATCCAACGTAACAATGAGTGAAATGATTACCAAGAACCATGCGCTTGTCGCCGAGTTCGGCGACAGCCTTGACCGTCTGCTGGACGGTATCGAGAACTTTATGGCAAACAGCCGTCCGACATTGGGCGGTGAACGTTTCCTGACGGACAGGGAGGTATCGGCACGGCTGAAAGTGAGCCGACGCACCTTGCAGGACTACCGCAACAACGGCATAATCACCTATTACCAGTTGGGCGGCAAGATTCTATACAAGGAATCGGACATCGAACGGATGCTTGCCGCCAATTATCGGGAGGCGTTCAGATAGGCTGACGGAAATCCCCTGTAAAACGGTGTTACCCTCAAACGGCGTAAGAGATAGCCTTACACGCCGTTTGAGGGTATCTCATACGCCGTCTGAGGTCTGCTCAATTTCCCGCTCTCTTTCCACGTGACGGGGAGAGCGAAAAGAAAAGGTTGACGGGCTGTCTGTTGTTCATGGTCAGCCTGCCCATGATAAACCGTCTGAAAGCCATGCTCTCCCGACCTCTTAACTTGAAGGAAACGGCTATCACCATTTCAAGGCTGTAAACATCGTAATTTATCCCGTTGTCCTGTTTGATGTACCGCTTCGTTTCGCTTTCCAACAATTCGCCATTCTTGTATATGGCATGGACAGCCTTGCGGATGTGGCAGACGAACACATTGAACGCATCGGACATTTCCTGCTGCGTCATCCAGACGGGAGCGGTCGGCATGGCAACCGCCCCGTTTTCTGTGATTGTGATTATTCCCCGTTCCATTGTCATGCCTCATATTATTTATTATCAATGTTTGTTTCTTTTGGCAGTTCTTGTCTTTTGTACCATTTGCCCGTTCCGTACATCATTCTGACCGCCATCAGAGTGTCCATGTCCTTTGAAATCTTCTTGTCAGTCACCTCCGCGTACCGCTGGGTGGTCTTTATGCCTGAGTGCCCCATCATCTTGGCGATGCTCTCAATGGGTATGCCCTCCGAAATCAAGAAAGTTCCGAACGAATGGCGGCTTTGATGGTAGGACAAGTTTTCTTTCCGTCCTATCGCCACGCCCAACTCGTGTATCTCGAACCACATCTCGTCACGGCTCGGAAGCGGAAAGACGGGCTTCGTATCATCCGTCGTGTTGTAGAGGTCAAGTATCTGCTCCGCTATCGGATGCAGGGGAATGAACGCCTCCACGTTGGTTTTCTTGCGGTTGATGCGGATGTAACGCCTGCCGTCCGCCGTCGTGCCGATATGGTGCGGATGGAGCAGCATGATGTCCACATATGCCAACCCCGTAAACGTTGAAAACAAAAATGCCCTGCGCCCAAGTTCCTGCAACGGGTCGAGCATCGGGGTTTCAAGGATGGCTTTCAGTTCCGCACGGCTGATGTGCCTGTGCTTCGGTGCAGGCTTCTTCTCGTATTCCATGTCCTCCAACGGATTGGCGCGGAGTATCTCGTAGTCCACGGCAAGGTACACCAGCTTGCTCAGCCAGCACAGACACTTGTTCGTCTGTGACGGACCGAAATTCTTGTAGCGTTTCAGGAAGGCTTTATAGGAATTGCCGAAATCTTCCGTGATATCGGTAAACTCAATGTCCTCCTTGCCCAACGAGGTGAGGTGTTCTTTCAGATATTTCTGATAATATCCCGAATGGCGGTAGGTGGACGTGGAGTTTATTTCCTTTGAACGGGCAAGCAGCCGTTCACGCTCCCTTTCGCCCATCTGCAGCAGCTTGGTGGGGATGACAGCCCTTTTCGCCAATGTGTTTTTGAGTAGTTCGGCGCTCACCACGTTCTGTTTCTTCAATATTTCATCGTAGGCAAGCTCTACGGACTTGCGGAACTCCTGCAAGCGGTTGTTCTCTCGGACGGTACGGATAGTTCCCGTCTTGCTGTTCCAATCTTCCGGACGGCAATAGATACCCGTCGCCATCGTGGAACTCTTGCCGTCTATGGTGATGCGGCAGAGGACGGCGGTCGTGCCGTCAGCTTTCACCTTGTTACGGTTGATGTACGGTAATATGGAAAATGTACTGCGCATAGATGTATTGTTTTTAAATTGCTGATTTTAATTGGTTACAAAACAAGTTTCAAGTCTTTGGTCGCTTCGAGGTATTTGTCCATGTCCTCAAATAGCTTCTTCGGGGTGACACGGGCATAGACCTGCGTGGTCTGGATGTCGGAATGGCCCAGCATCCGGCTGATGGTTTCAATCGGCACTCCGGCCTCCAGCGTAATCAGCGAGGCGAACGAGTGACGTGCCTGATGATAGCACAAGGTACTGCTCACCCCTGCAAGAACGGCGAGCGATTTCATGTGTCGGCGGAGGTTTGGATGGTATATTATCGGGAACAGCGTCGGGCGGTTGTCGTCATGGTATTTCTCTATTAGGGCGAGTGCTTCGGGCAGCAACTTCACGCTTGCCCGAAGCTCGTTCTTCTTGCGGCGATATTTCAGCCAGAGGCTCCCATCGTCGTCCGTGTAGAGGTTCTCACGGGTGACGCTCACCACATCCGCATAGGCGGTTCCCGTATAGCAGGCAAACAGGAAAAGGTCGCGGACGAGTATGTGTGTGGTGCGCCATGCGGGTATCTCCACATCACGGATTTTCTCGAAGTCCTCGCGGCTCAACGCCCTCGGTGTCCGCTCTGTCTTTTGAGGCAGAGTGAAATTGGCAAAATGGTATCTTTCCGCATACCCCTCCTTGTAGGCGATGCGGCATACCTTTTTCAGGATGGCGAGATAGTGGCGCACCGTATCCACGGCATATCCTTTCACGTCCATTACGAAGTTTTGGTAATCGTGGATGAACTGTTCGGTAAGCTGCCCGAAAGCGATGTCCTTCGTCTTGAACTGCCACGGGATGAACTCGCCCAATGTCTTTCTCATGTAGTAATAGCCGGGATAAGTGCCTTTGGCACGGTCTATCCCGATACGTGCTTTCAAGTCCTCACAGATGCGGTCGGTCATCCGAAGCAGCGTCATCTGCGTTTTCATGCTGCCTTGGAACAAGTCCTTGACCGCCGTCGCGTCAAAGTCCTGCCCACGTTCCACCAATGCGTCAAACGCCGTATTGACCGCAAGCAGCAGCTTGTCCAGTTTGGCATTGGTTTCCACCGCTTCGCGGCTCTTGCCGTCCAGACGGCTTTCCCGTGCGTTCCACAACTCCGGCCTGCACGACAGCTTGCAGCCGAACTGCGCCATCGTGCGGTTCACCGAGATACGACCCATTATCGGGGCTTTGCCCGACTTGTCCGTTCCGCTCTTTTTCAGGTAGAGCAGCACCTTGAATTTTTCGATTTTCATACGCTCACTGTTTTTGTTGCAAAATTAACTTATGAGTAAGCGTCCATTGATTTGCAGAACGGTGCGTATCAGCGCAATCGGAACGGGCGTACAACAATTTCATTTTCCGTGCGTTACCTGTCTTTGCTTCGGTAACAGGCGGCTAACGGCTTGGTAACTGAAATGCCTCACCATTCCGCATTCCGTTGCGTTTTCGGCATCCGGCAGAATAATGCGAAACCGCTCATTTCAAACGGGTTGCGTTTTGTCGTTACTTGTTTACCAACGGCTGCTTTGTGGGTTCTGTTCCACGCCATGCGCCATTCCCTTGCAACACGTCTTCTGAAAGATGAACAACCACTGCCGATGATTGCAAACGTCCTCGGTCATTCCTCTTCCAATTCAACCAAGTCTTACTTAAGAGTAGATATGGACGGGCTGAAGAAATGCCTGCTTCCCATTCCTCCCGTTCCTTTGACATTTTACGAGCAAAAAGGAGGGATATTCTATGAGTAATGAATCTTTCTGCTTTACAAGTCCGCTCGGTCCATTGATGGATGAGTATCTTAATATAAAAAGGCATCAGAACGTCGGTGTCAGGGGCATTCTGACCGTATTTTGCGAGCTGGACCAAATGCCATCTGTACGCCGCATGCAGAAATTGGCAATCACCCAAGACATTTATCTGGAATGGCTTAAAAATGTCAATATATGCAGTGAACGCACAAGGTATGCCAAAATCCTTATTTTCAGACAATTTTCACAGTTTATGTGCCATATGGGATATGCCTCGTACATACCATTATTGCCCAAACGCCCTAAAACATCCTATATTCCCCACGTTTACTCAGAACAGGAGGTAAAAAGTCTGTTTAATGCCATCGACAATACACTTTTGCAGTGCCGCCACAATACCACATGCCTAATCGGATTACCTGCCATATTCCGATTCCTGTATTATTGTGGCGCACGTGTGGGAGAAGTACTGGCTATCAGAAACTCCGATGTCAACATGCAGGAAGGGTTTGTTATTCTGAAGGAGACTAAAAACCGCAAACATCGCCTGATACCTCTCAACGGGCAAATGAAGGAGGTGCTATGCACATATATGCATTACAGGGATAAGATGCCGTTGGCTTCATCCGCAGGACCTGATTCGTTCTTGTTTGTCAACCATCGGGGAGAACAAATATCGCGAACTGCTGTCTATACGCGCTTCAAGAAAATGTTGAAGACCTGCGGCATCACGCATGTCGGGCATGGGGAAGGACCACGTGTACATGATTTGAGGCACACATTTGCAGTCCATTCGGTATATCACATGGTAAAATCCGGTATGGATGTCTATACTGCGTGGCCTGTCATATCTACCCTCCTCGGCCATCATGACATCTATTCAACAGAACATTATGTCCGTCTGGCATTGGAGGTTTATCCTGACCTCTATCAGGCTGTTGGCGACAAGTTATCTACAATATTCCCAGATATATGAGTTTAATTATGAAACAGACAGTTTATATTACAGATATGGCTATGCTGCTCAAGGATTTCTTTGAAACATATCTTCCCAAAGAGAGAGGGGTAAGCGGCCACACGATACGCAGTTACAGTGCCACCTTTCAAAGTCTTTACTCATTCTTCAAAGGCAGCAAGGGTATCCGTGCCGATAAGTTATCCGTTAAGGATTTATCCCGGCAGAGCATCAATGGCTATCTTGATTGGTTGGAAACGGAAAAGGGCAATAAGGTGCAGACCCGCAATTCGCGACTTGCATCCATCAAGGCATTCTGCCATTATGCACAATACAAGGATTTCAATAACCTCGCAAAATGGCAGGAAATTCTATCAATCAAGTCGAAGAAGGCCGACATGCCTTATATGTCTTTCCTTACCCAAGAGGGAATGAGGGCGCTATTGTCAGAAGTGCCAACCGATACGTTACAAGGAAGACGGCATCTTGCAATTCTAGCCTTCATGTATGATACCGGCGCCCGGGCTAATGAACTCATCTCGTTCTCCGCACATAATCTCAACCTGACAAGACCTTACCATGTCGTTTTGTCAGGCAAGGGGCGTAAAAAACGTATTGTTCCCATACATGAAAAACTTGTATTGATACTCAAAGCCTATATGAAAGATGCCAATATTGAGCCGGACAATATCAGCAGGCAACCCATGTTCGTAAATGCACATGGTAGAAAACTGACATCCGCCGGCTTGACTCATATCATTATGATGTATGCCGACAAAGTCAGAGAAAAACATCCTGTACTAATACCGGACAGGTTGTCTCCTCATTCATTCCGGCACTCCAAAGCTACCCATCTGTTGCAGGCAGGAATGAATATCATATATGTCAGAGACTTTCTTGGCCATTCTTCCGTCAGGACAACCGAAGGCTATGTCAGAATGGATAGTGAACAGAAGCGTAAAGCACTTGAAGCTGCTGCTGCCGACATCGTACCTCAATCACAGATTACCGAAACATGGAATGATGACGAGGAACTTCTGAATTGGCTCAAAGGATTGGGTAAATAAATCAAAAGTAGAAAACTAAAAGTAGCGTTATAACAGTCTGATTTATAACGCTACTTCTGATTGTTGTTTTGATATTGTACTACTTTGGATAATAGTGATTATCACAAGTTTCGATAACCATTGTTATGACGAGGACATAACGGACATAGGCAAGCCAGTCAACTGCAAGGTGATAGTCAACAACCGTATTGAACTGACTGAGGAAGAGAAAGCCGAGGCACGGCAGAGGGCTATCAGCCAATACCAAGCCGAGGAACTGCGTAAGATGCAGCAACGCAAGAGCAAGTCGGCGGAAAAACCACAGGAGGCCAAACAAACAGAACCTAACTTATTCGGTTTTTGACGATGAAACCACGCAACAAATTCGAGAAAGCGGTGCTTGCCCAAAGCGACAAACTCCACCCTTTGTCAAAGACGCAACTTTCGTGGGCTTTCCGTGAGTGTGTCAGTCACTTCGCACACCGACTGCCCAAGGGTCGGACAACCTGCATGGACTGCGGCCATGAATGGGTAAAGAAAAAAGCGACAGAGCATTGTGTCTGTCCGAAATGCCACGCAAAACTGAAGGTCAAGAATACCCTTGTCCGCAAAGTGAAGCAGAAGAGCTATTTCACCGTGCTTGCCAAGTGTGGGGAGTATCAGACCTTGCGAATGTTTCTGCTTGTGGTGGAAATGGAGAAAGGCTGCAAGGCTCACCCTTACGCCTTGGAAATCGGGCAATATTGGTGGAACGACAAAGGCAAGCAAACGCTTGTAGCCATTCAGCGCATATTGGGTCGGTATTTGGATAGTTTCTCCTTTATTTCTCCAATGGCAATTCGAGAAGATAAAAAAGATGTATTCCGACATCTTGCAACTTTTGACACCTATCCAAAGTACACTGCCATTGATACGCTGAAAAGGAATGGCTTTGACGGCAACCTGCACGACGCGGCACCGGCAAGGCTCATCACTGCTTTGCTCACTGACCCGAAAGCGGAAACCTTGATGAAAGCCGGACAATATGACCTGTTGCGCCATTGCCTGCACTCATCAACTCGCCTGGACGATTACTGGCCGTCTGTGAAAATCTGCCTGCGGAATGGCTATACCATTACTGACGGCTCAATGTGGTGCGATACTATTGACCTGTTGAAACGTATGGGCAAGGACATCCGATGTCCGAAATATGTTTGTCCTGCCGACTTGAAAGCCGAACACGACAAGTTGGTGGAACAGCGCAACCACAAGGAAGAACGTGAACGTCTGGCGTTGCGTCGAAAGGAAGCCGCCCAATATGAGAAAGGCTACCTGTCGCAGAAAGGCAAGTTCTTCGGCATCCTCATTACGGACGGGACACTGAACGTCAGAGTGTTGGAGAGCGTAGCCGAGATAGCGGAAGAGGGTACGCTGATGCACCATTATGCAAAGTGTTATATTATGCGTAGCGTTACTAATAAATAGCTATTATTCAATATTATTTAGCAGCAACGCTACGCATAAAAGTCATAGACTTTTCAAGAAATCCATGAGATTCTTGTCTTCAGTCCAGTCTGGATACTCAGTTTTATCTTTCATCGGAAAAGCCTCTTCAAGAATCAATCTCTTGGCATTCACGTCCAAGCGGGCATATATTTCCGTAGTTTTAACAGACACATGCCCAAGCCAGTCACGTATGATAATCATGTTGTAACCGGCTTGTAGCAAATGCATTGCTTTACTATGCCTCAGAATGTGCGGTGAGATGTTTTTAGGCATGGTTATATTCTTGATTCTTGAAGTGTATTTTTTCAGAATATAAGTAATTCCTCCACGAGTGAGAGGTTCTTTGTGCTGATTGAAGAACAAAGGATAATCCTGTTTGTCAGGCGTATTAAGCCTGTTCTCCTTTATATACCCTGTCAGCAAATGCTTGGTGTTTTCAACTATGGGTACAACCCGGCTTTTTCGTCCTTTTCCCTTCAATGTAATGCAGGCAGAAGATCCGTATGAAAAATCACGGATTTTCAAGTCGCACAATTCCTGTACTCTGGCTCCAGTATCATAGAGTACACATAAAAGTACGCCATCCCTTCTTTCTTTAGCATTTCGTAAATCCGGTTCTAAAAGCAAACGTCTTACTTGCTCTTTGCTCAGATAATTCAAAATAGGCGAATCTGCCTTTCGGTAAGGAATAGCCATAATGGTTTGGCTGGTATGTATGCATTCCGGGATTTCGGACTGTAAGTAACGATAGAAGGAATGTATAGCGGCCAAACGGCTGTTTCGTGTAGAGTTAGAGCACGACCGTCCTTTCTGTAGCCAGTCCAAAAAGTCACAAACGGCCTGTCTGTCTATATGCTTCAAGGATAACCTGCTAACTTGAACGGAGCGTTTTTCCTCAAAGAACCGTATCAACAATCTGAAAGTATGACCGTAAGCTGATATGGTATTTCCGCTCAGGTTACGGCAACCTTTCAAGAAAACATTGAAATACTTCGATAGATAATAAGCAAAATCGGTAGGATTTTTCATCGCATTGTTGTTTTATTAGTTGTTGGAATCATGCACCCCAGCCTATTTTCAAGGGTCTCTCTTATATCTTCGGTCATGTCAGCAGAGAAGTGGAGATAGTATTCAGTATCAGATATGTTCACATGGCCAAGATACTCTTGAAGCACGGGTAGGTATGCATGAAGGTTTTTGCCTTGTTTCATCCACTTCCTCAAGCAATTGACAGCGAACGTATGGCGGAGCGAATGCACATTTGGCGCTCCGGTTTCTCCTATGGGAGTCTTCCCGCAATGAGAAATCCTTGCATGCCATAAAAACCTGCGGAAATTGTGGTACACATTGCCAACAGTCATAGGATTTCCATTCATGCCGGGGAAAAACGGGGCATCTGGTTTGGAAAACGGATGCACTGCATCATGGTAAACCCTCAGCCTGCCAAGTAGGTCCGGATGTACCGGCACCTGCCTTATTTTGTTGTTTTTTGTATGGGTCAAGGTAAGAACGCCCATTTCCAAATCTACATCTTTCACTTGTATCAAACGTGCCTCGGACACTCGGAGGCCGCAGCAATACAGCGTTCGAAAGAATACAGGCAGGACTAAATGACGAAGTGGAACGATATGGCTGAACTTGCAGGAATTGTCGATTGATTCGAAAAGACGTTTGATTTCATCATCGCTAAAAATATACGGTCTGTACTTGACTTTCTTCGGCATAAATCCTTTGGGCATCGAATACGCTTCGATACCCCTTGAACGACAAAACCTTGCAAGACAGTTCACAGGAGATATTTTTGTTTCGACTGTCGATGGATGCTTATCCTTATGGTGTGACAGCCAGCTAAGGACTAAATCCTTGTCTATAGTAACAGAGTCTGGAAAATTTGAGACGCAGTAAGCATCAAACTCCTGTAGAATTCTTGTTTGTGAAGTAAATTTGTAGCCCAAGTTCATCTCCAGTTCTATGAACTCCTCAATAAGTCGGGCAAAGTTTGATTTTAGCTTTTTCATGACTCATCTTCTATGGTTAGGGCACATTCCGACAGCAGTCCAATGCTGCTCTTCAGATAGATTGCCGTGGTATTTGGATTTACATGTCCCATAAGTTGGGCTATATCTTCTATGGGGAAATGCTTCTCCATTAATGATGTGGCATAGGTGTGGCGAAGTGAATGCATCCCGTATTTCTTGTCTTTCCGTACACTGATATGTGCCTGTTTCATATACTTGAGAATCATATTGTCCAAACTTGCCGAACATGAGAAGGGACGGTGCGGAAGTGTATGTGTCACAAAAATTTCCGGGCATTCGCATTCTGGGCGGCCATGCCGGACGTAGTCTATGATTGCCCACCCGATAACTGACAGCAAAGGATAAGTAACAGACCTTTGGGACTTACTCTGTACAATATCTATTCGCCGTTCCTCCCAATTTATGTTTTGGAATTTCATCTTGCATATGTCAATTGCCCTCATACCAAGCATACTGGCTAACATGATTATTGCATAGTCCCGTTTCCCGGAAGGATTACCTTTGTCTATCACTTCCAGCAACTTCTCCAAAGTTTCTTCTTCCCATACAGAGGGAATACGCGCCTTTTGGGGGACTTTCACCTTAGGAAGAGAAGCCGAAAAGTCTGTTGATAAATACCCGTGTTCATGGAGGTAACGCAAAAAGCATTTTATTCCACTGAACGTAAACTCAACCATTTTCGGGGAATAACCAAACAAGGTCTTCACGAAATCACAAAGAATATCAGAAGACAAATCGCCGATAAGGATGTCCCTGGCATCGATAAAGTACAAAAGTTTTCTTGCAGATCTGCCATATCCCTCAATTGTATAGAAAGCATAACGGCTGGCGCAATAAGATTGGAATCCTTCCAAAATTCTCCAATGGACTTCTTTAGTCAGATGATACATTTTACCATCACTGCGTCGAAAAATCACCCTATGGAGATTGCAATCACTCAGTAAACATATACTCTGATAGAGCCTCTTGGACTGTACATCCAGTAATCCACGCTCGCGTTTCTCAAAAAATTTACATTCTTCTTCAAGAATACGCATTGCTGTATTAAGCGAGAAAAATTCTTCTTTCTTCGCATCGAAACATTTTACAAGAAATTGCCATGCTCTATTATAGATAGCGATGGTTTTCTTGTGATACCCTCTTTTAACAAGCTCTTTATTCACCAGAGCTACTAATTCTTTTAATTTCACTTCTTGCATAATACAATGTTATTGGTTCTCCATTAATATATATAATGGATAGAAACCGACAAGAAATATTATGCATAGCGTTTTTTGATATTTTATTAATAATCAGCAGCTAAAATATGACACTTCGCATAATATAACACTTTGCATAATGAGGCTTATGCAAAGCTGAACATAAGCACCACTGTGTATATGCCAACGCCTACTACCGCAAGGAGAACTCGCTGATATTGTCGGCTACCATCGGGAACAAACGCATTGAAACGGTCGAGGTGGACTTGAAGAAACTTTGCGTGGTGCAGAGCCGTGGCGTGTGCAACCAAAACACAGAATACCACGACCGCATTGTCAACCTTGTAAACAGCAATATGAATTTGATTAGGCAGCGGATAAGGACTTAATTTCAATCGCCATCAGACAAGGCACATATTGGGTACAGTACAATACCCGGTGTGCCTTGCTTTCCCTGCTGTTTTTCCTGTTGTACCATTACATTACACTTATAGACCGCACCAACCATTTATATATACAATCAAGCATGTTGGGTGGGCATCCGCCCTTTGACTAAATAAATCATAGTTTTCCGTCTTTCTGCTTTTGAGACAGACCTATAGAAAAAGTTTCATTTTATGATGTATCGCCTATTTAGATAATCCATCCATTGATTAAGGTTTGGGATTTTCGTGACGTTAAGGCATTCTTGCATCATGTGAAACAAATCCTCGTAAGTAAGATGTCTGAATGTTTCCTGCCCTGATGGCGTCAACATGGACTCATATTCTGACCATATTCCTGAGAAATGCACATTGCCTTTCGGATAGATAGTCAGGCTCGTAAATTCAGACAATATATCGTCACACAAGCCCAGCACCATTGATGCCCCAAGTATATGGTTACGCCATATCTGGCGATATTGATTGGCTACCACATGGTGTGTCATCCCTTCTGCATCTTCAAACGGCACATCTCCAATATGTTTCTCCTTGAACCAGCCACAATCAGTGCTCGGCTTTCTGTAATTGTCTGCTAAATGGATGCCTGCCTCATTGTGGGTTTCATTCCATTCTTTCGTCCCACGCTTTATAGGATATTCCTTTTCGGTATATTTCACCTCAATGCCTATCCCGCCTTTCTGCCCGGACTTGTTGTCGTATTCCACGAAAACATCGAATGAAGTTCCGTCGTGCAAACCTCCAGGATTGTATTCAATCAATATCTTGCCTATGCCCGTTATCTTATTCTTGCCCAATATCCTGTTGAATAACATGGCCGCGCCATCCAAGTCATACCGCATCGGGTAAAACAAGTTATAAGGAATATGTTCGCTCCGCAATAGGTTCGTGACCATCTGCCCTTTCGATGGGAACTCCATTTGGTTGATGATTTCAGTGATTTCATGGCGGAAACCGCTGAAGAATATGCGGTAGTCACCGTTTTCATCCACGGCATCTTTCCATGTAAGCGAACTCCTTACATCTATTCTATACTCCTTGCCGTTACGTTTCATGAAACGAATAGGAAATCTGTATGCGGGAACATTGATTTCGTGGTCGTTCACTTTGAAATCTATCTGGTGCTGGCGGGCTGCGTCTTTAAACTCCTGATGTGTCATTGCATAATGAATTATTTCTGCAAAAATAATATTTTCTGCTGATATACATACATTTATATTTAACACTTCCTTCCTCTTATAACCATCTTCGATGCCGGCGGCTTGCCTTATATCATAGGAAAGAAGGATTGTGCCGCAAGCCATGCCGCTGTAAACGGCGGCGAGGCTTCCGCGTCATGGGCAAACGTGAACACGCCATTTCCCTGTCGGCGTACACGTCCGCTGATAGGGAAATGGCAAGTTCCCTTTTTGTTTGCCCGGCAATCCGTCTTTGTCTTTTGGCAAGCCTTTCCTGTTATATCCCCCTTTTATGGCCATGCCGAACCTTTTTTAATGCCCATATATTCATATTTGATACTTCCCCTGCTTTGTTGAGAAACACGGCAGGGGATTTTTCTGTTTGCCAAAACAAAGTCTTTGTTGGCAGTCTAAACCGTCGGGCAGACAAGCTGCCCTATACCAATTATATATAGGTGCATAGTTGCAACCATACCTGCGGTTTCTGCCACTTGTATATCTCCCTGCTTTTATGGACTTGTGCCATTTTCCTTTTATAACAAGCATATCCGGCTCCCCGACCCAGAATAATCAGCGGAAGCCAATCCTTGCGCACCTCTGTCCATTGGGCAGACCCACGCAAGGAAGGAAGACGGACGCACGTTGTCTTTGGCAGGCACACGGGAACTTCAGCCTTGCTGAAACAACCTCGTATGCCTGCCCACTGCCAACAAGCGTCCTCTTTTGTCTGCCCGGCAGGCGATTGTTGACCCACCCGAAGCCGGAATACTGTTATAGTCCAGTTTTATCAACGAATCCCTTTATACAACGCTCCACCTTTTATACCGGTCTGATGCCTCCGTACTTCCTGAGCCAGCTTCGGGTTATTTCCCTGCAAAACTAACAGGCCGTGTCCAAGCCTTGCAAATCCGGCAAGCCACCACGGGTGGTTGCGGAAATCTTCCTTTCCGCTGCACGGAAAGCGTATTTCCACCACCGGATTTGCCGGTTGTCCTTTGCCCGTTGACGAGGCAGAAAAATAACCCCGATGCTGGCTTGTAAAGGAGCCGAAGGCAGGGGAAGAAGTCAAACCCTCAAAAACAATGGCGATGGACAAGAACATAATAGGACAGGCAAACAAAGTAATGGTGTGGCTGATGAAATACTATCCGGTACGCATCAAGAATGTGGGCGAGCAGCAAAAGGCTGACCGACAGACTATTTGGGACTTCAAGGACGGGCGGGCATACGAGCAAGTAGCCCTAATGACCGCCAAGCACTTGCAAGAGCTTTTCGGCAGTCGGCTCACAAGCATCGTATTCACCTGCGTACCTGCATCAACGCAAGAGAAGAACGAACTGCGCTACAAGCGTTTTTCGGAAAGGGTATGCGAACTCACCCATGCCATCAACGGCTATCCCCATATGCAGGTGTCGGCAGGACGGTTGGCAGTACACGAACACCGAAAGGACGAAACCGAGGCTCGGGCGGCACAAATGGCAGACTATGACACTGATTTCTTCAAGGGCAAAGATGTGTTGCTCTTTGACGACATCATCACCAAAGGCATATCCTATGCCACCACAGCCGACAACTTGGAAGCGTGTGGGGCAAACGTGTTGGGCGGTTTGTTCTTGGCAAAGACATTCTACAAGGTATGATGATGATACGGACAGACATTACAAAGACGGCAGCGTTCACAGGACACCGTTTTATCCGCTACAAGGACAGACAACAGTTGAAAACCAATCTTGAAAGGGCAATCACGGGTTGCTACCATTCGGGCATCCGCCACTTCCTTTGCGGCATGGCGGCAGGCTTTGACATGCTTGCGGCTGAAACACTGCTGGCGATGAAAGCCAACTATCCCGATATTCGGCTGACAGCCGTCATCCCCTTCCGTGGGCAATCCTGCAAGTTCAACCCTACGGACAAAGAGCGGTATAGCTCCATTCTCGGCAAGGCAGATAACGTGGTATGCTTGAGCGAGACTTACTTTGACGGCTGTTTTCTCAGACGCAACGACTATATGCTTGAGCGAGCCAACCGCATCATTGCCTACTACAATGGCGAGCCGAAAGGCGGCACGTTCTACACTTGCCGCAGGGCGGAGCGCATGAAATTGAATATAACCAACTTATACAAACCCCATTTAACAATACAAACGCATGATTACAACAAAAATTGAATTTGGCGGTGTGGAGTACCCATGCCGCATGGTGGAAGACAACCAAGGCGAGTATATGATTATAGGCAGCACAGCCCTGCTTGACGCTTTGCAGCCCGGCAGTTTCGAGGACGAAAACGAAGGCTTTGTCAATGAGGAAGCATCGGACATCTACGATGAGATTTTCTTCTTCACCGATGAGCGTACCCTTGCCTTGCCCGACAAAGAGCTGGTAGAGGAGTTAAAGAGGGATAATCCCGAATGGTTCTAATAAGGGAAATCCATGTGGGAAAGTCGGCTCACGGCTTCCCTGCATGGACTACCCAGCCCGGTTCCACTTATAGCGTTGACCACTTATAGCACTTGCTTTACCCGGTTTTATCCCTGTTATACTTGCCTAATTCCCTTATCCTCTCATAGTCAGCCATTACTACTTTTATACCTGTCTGCATGGCATTCCGCCTTTGCCCTTCACCGTTAGGTTTTTCGGCTGCAAATGTCGGGCATCACGCTTGACCTGCCACGCTTTGAAGTGAATTTCTTGCGGAATCTTCCTCCTGCGGAGCGTATTCGGCAAGAAAAAGCGTCAGGTGAAGCATGGCCGATACCCGGACTAAGCATCCGTAAATCCCAAACAGGCTTCGGGGAAAGGAGCCGATGAAAGGGAAAAGTTTCACTTAAATATCTATGGACATGAAGAAGATTGACAACCTCAGAGAAATGAAAGAGTACCGCCTTGCCATGCAGGTGGAAAATGCTTTGAATGACTACGGCTTTGACTATGCGGTCTTTGCCGCTTCCATCCCACTGATGCACCCGACCTTGCAGCAAAACCTCTATAAGCTGTTGAAGGAGTGCCTGGTGGTGATGGCCGATGATAAAAGGCGGTATGATGACCGCAACCGTGCTCGCATGAGGAAGCGAAAGACATCGTGGCTTACTTGGAAGAGAACGGACATTATATCCCACACATCTAAAACATTGGACTATGGAAAAGAACGCAATGTATCTGGTTTACACCTTAATTGAGCAAAATGACTGCGTGTCAGACTGCCATGCCTTGTATGCTACCCTTGAACGTGCGAAAGCCGCCATGAATGTGGAGATAGAAGAAGCAAGGGAGAATTTCGGCAAAGGCGAAGTGCTGCACGACCTGGAACGACTGTATGAGTTCCGCACGGAGGATGGCTATGGGTTTACGGTAGGAATTGATGAAATGAAACCACTATGAGCAGGAAACGGTACAATTACATTCACAGGCTGGGGGAGAAAATTACCACCAGCCCCTCCAACAACATGGAGTTCTGCTATTACGGCCACTTGGTGAGCCTGCAAAGCGGCACGACCGACTATGTGGACGTCACGGTTTACAACACGGCTGACCGATATTCGGGCGAAACGGCTGGTTTCAACTTTGACTATTGGACGAAGGAGCTGGACATTGGGTACACGGAAAGCGACAGACTGTTTGATGTTATAGTGCAAGCATTCCAACGCATCTATGGCAAAAGAAATGTCAGCGTAATCATCGAGGAAGAAGAAAATTTTGACTAATCATAATAGAATTGAATATGGATAAGGATTTTGTATTAGAAATGGCGAACATCATCAAAGACCAACTGGTAGGCATGACCCCGCTGAATGTCATTTGTTCATGGGGCATCGGAAATTTCGTGGCAACGGAATACAAGGGCATGGCCGCCCTCAAATTCCCTGTGAACGGGCGGCTGTTCCGTGGCAATGTCATCATCGCTTACAACGCACTGGACTACTACGAGGTCTATTTGCAGAACTATGCCGGCACGGAGTGCATCGGCGAGGGAGTGTATTTTGACGAACTTGGCTGTGTCATCGATGAAGCCGTCGAGCGGGGCAAGGACGAAGCCGAATACCGACGGTTTCTTTTGAAGGAATGTTTTTCATAAACGGACAGCTTATGATAACAAGAACATCCATGCCCCAATCCATCGTGACTGTCCTTGACGGCATGAAGCGAAACGCCCTGCAAGCCGTCAGGCAAACAATGCAGGAGAACCGACTCCAATCCGTGCCAATGGGGATTGATGTCCGCATGGGCTGGACGGACGAAGACGGACGCACTCGCTGCGGAACGGTAACTGGGCTTAACCTTGACGGAGAACGACTGAAAGTACAAGTGAGAGACCACTCCCTGCCCTTTGTCCTGGACGAACAGCAACTTCCATGCGGTAGCCACATTTGGTTGACGCAAGTGAACGATGCCGTCCGAAACACCTTGGCGCGGCAAAAGCAGACCGCTTGACTTTTCTGAGTGGATGGGATGCCAATGGGTGTCCCATCACACTTGCGCACAGTTCTTTTATAAAATCTTTTCTAACCCCTGTTTTAGTTGTCTTTCATCTTGTTTCGGGAACGTTTCAACTCCACTCCAGCATCCTTCAATACGCGGAAGATGGAACTGCGGCTTCGGAAACCGCTGGATTTCCAAATGTCCTCGATGGTATAGCCGCATTTGTACATGTTTACCACCAGTTTCTTCCTTTCCATTCGACCGTATGCAGCCTGTGAAAGCACTTTAATCCCTTTTGTCAGCCTGCCCGGTTTGGAAACCATCTTGCGCACGGCGTTGGCTTCTTCGGGCAGCTTGGCCACCATGCTCAATACATCAGACACTTTGGTTTCCGGGAACAGTTCATTGCCTGAATCAATGCCGTCATGCAAGGAAACAAGGCGCACGGATTTTATCCGGCAGAGTTCCAAAAAGAATGACAACTGCCTTGCTCCCTTGACAACATGGGCGAATTTGGATATGACCAACGTGTCGCCTTTGCCAATGTTTGCCAAAAGTCTGTCCCACCCCAAGCGGTACGCTCCTTCAACCGGCTGTTCTTCCACGATGTTCTCACAGCCGAAATCCTCCATCCACTTCCTATCAGCCGCTCCCTCCGCATACTTGGGAAGATACGGCATGTAACCAATCTTAGCCATATAGTTTAAGTCCAAATTTAATTCAGACTGCAAAAGTATGATTTTTGCAGGATAAAACCTGCATCGCCAAGCTGAATTTCCAATTTAATTCTCTTTTCATATGTCATCTGCTTGGCTCTTTGTCCAGTTTGGGTGTTGCCTGTTTGTTGTGGCAAATGTCCGGGCCGATTATTTACGTTTGAATAGCTGTTATTCCATAAATCCCCGTTCCCGCAATCAATTCCTTTTTTATAGCACATTTTAGCCACTAACAGACTGGCAAACAATTATAAGAACCATACTTGAAGTGTGATTTTCTAAGAATGAATAATGTTGTAGGAGAGATATGGTATTATAGTCTGCAAGGTATAATTTTGTACCGTCAAAATCAAATTTGCTAAGATGAAACGGATACTATCGGATGAACCAGCCACCAAATGGCCAACAAAATTGCTGCACTTTATGCGTGGGAAATGCCATGTCTTTCCAACTCTAAAAAATCATACTTTAATATTCACTTTGTCTTTTATGGCAACATTGCTGGCAAGTTGCCAACCTGCTTCCAATGATTCCCCCGGTTCAGTAGGCGATGCCCTGGCCTCTTATAACGAATTGTTCACGGCAATCAAGTCAAAAAAGGCCGTGAACGTGGAAGAGCTTATATCACTGGTACAGAAGTGGCGCGAATTGGAGGCCGCCGTTTCGGCAACCTTGGAAAATGACACGACCGCCCATGCCGATGCCAGGCATATTTCCCTTGGGGATTCCATTAAAATTCAGATGTCACGCTTGATTGACAGCCGAACGTGGAGTTATTCCGACTACCTTGTCGTGGTGCGGGAATTGAACGACATAGAAATGGATTCAGTGTCTCAAAAATTGGCGGTTTCCGTTCACCTGTTCTACCACGATGTCGGTACAGCCGCTCCTTTGAAAGGAAGCGCGAAAGAGGTCATCGACAAATACAACCGGTTGCTGGATGGCTCACTTGCCAAAGGCATCCGCACCAAGCATGACGCCATTGACTTCCTGCGAAAGGAGGATGTGGCTTTCCGCTCGTTCCTGCACCATCTATCAACATTGAGTACCGGCAACATACCGCTCGACGGTATTACAAAGAAAACGGGTGAGGTGATGCACGGAATTATCAGCCTGTCAGCCGATGAACATCCCGTGTTCGGCAAATCAGAAGTTGTCATACTGCTGGCGATGCGTAACAACAGGCGTTTGTTGCAAAATGCGGAAGCCTGCGTAGAGAGTCTGCACCGTTTACGCCGGGTTAGCAATGGGCAGGCTACAGCCTACCTGTGGATGATTCTTCAACCGTGGATTTCATTGGACGGCTTTGCTTACGCACTCATGGACGAGGAACAGATGCGGACAATGGAAAAGCTTGCGGAAATGACACCCAAGGCTTTGGACAAATTGGAAGAGTCGGATCTCCCGCTGGATGCCGACGGTTTACCCGCGCTGCTGGTCAAAACATTCATCTTGGGATATGAATAAATCTTGTCCCCAACGATTCCGATACTAATCAAACATACTACGACTATATGCAGAAAGAACAAATTGACCGTTTTGTAACGTTGGCATCCTTGCAGATGCCGGCGTTGGTTTCACAAAACCTTTTCCAAGGGGCGGAGGTGTACGATGATAATGCCTTGCTCACCTTCCGCCTGCCCAAGGTTTACCCCATCGAGGAACTTATCGACGAACTGGAAGACCAGATGGAACTGGTACTCCTGTACCACCATGTGCCGAGCAGCGACACTCCGTTCGGCCAGCGGTGCTGCGCTTACTCCAATCCCCGCTTCGGCCACATGCACAAGTTGAACGCGCAAGCCGACGACCGCATCGAGTGTGATACGCTCTATGTGACCCTCTACGATTCATTGGAAGTGATGGGCTGCGAACTCCGCGAGGAGCTTGCGAGAGTGGCGAATGGCGGCAAACTCCTGTACGCCGTCAAGGAAGAGGAACTGCTCAAAGACTTCATCTGCCTATGAAGGAAGTCCTGTACAGGCAACTCGCCGCCACCATCCATGAATGCCGCACTTGGGTGGACGTGCTGGATACAGACCGTGAGTGCAACTTCATGCTGCACTCCGGCGGAGGGCTGCACCCCGTCCGTTGCAGGGTGCTTTCCTTGGTGGCACGGACGGCACATGGCGCATACCCCAAAGGGCATGTGTGGGATATTCCCGAATACCGTCTTGACCGTGCGGTGAACTCGCTCAAACGGCGGCCGGGCTTCAAGGAACGCTGCAGGCTGGGCACGCTTTCCATGCAGGACGCGGAGGACATCATCCACCTCGCCTCGCACAAACTCATCAACTTGGAACTTGAACTGTAACCTTTAAACCACAAGATAATGATTATTCCAATCCTTTATATGCTTTACATCCTTGCATATGCCGCCGTGCCGTTTCTCTACAAGAGCAAACGCCCTGCCATGCTCCAGTTTTATTTGCGCATGGCTTGGAGGCGCAGCTTCCGCAGATGCTATACGCTAGGAATGCTCGCCACCCTCATGGTGTTCCACTTCTACCATCTGAATTTCTTTGGGAATGTCCATGAACTGGCCTTGTCATCCATTGCCTGTTTGGCCCTGTATTCCCACAAAAACACGGAACGGGCGTTTGACTTCCTGCAACGGAAGCATCACCTTTCCTGGGCGGCAATGGCAGCGGTAATCCTGCTCTTCGTACCGCATATGCTGCCCCTTGGCATTACGTTGGCCACAGTCGTATTCGGCACCGTGTTTTATCCCTCGCAGGTGGCTCGTAACACATTTCCTGACACGTTGGATGACTATTTGGAGTTTCCTCATAGCATTGTAGACACCTATTATAAATGGTCATAAGGAACTTAGGCTGTCGGAATCATTACTTACATGTAAGTCCTTCCCCTGCCATTCCATTTTTACTCAATTGAACAGAATAACGCTTAAAACAGCCCCAAGAATGAAAGAAGAAAAAGCGGCAAGATGCCGCATCCTAATTGACAGCGGATTGCTTGCATTCCTCAATCCCGAATCGAACGAGAAGCACTCGAAACTGGCGGCGTTCCGCAACTTGTTAGACCTCTCCACTAAGGACAAGAAAGAGTTCCCTGCCATCGCCAAGCCTTTGCCGCAAGGGCAGGTGGCATTGACGGTCAGCGGGCTTGCCAAGCATTGGAACTGGCATCGTAACACGGTGCGCAAATTCCTCACCGAATTGGAATTATCGGAAGTCGCCAAAGTTACAGGACGCAGTGGGTATTTCATCCTCTCGATGACTTGTGTATTGCCAGAAGACGGACACATAAATACCCCTTTGTTGTCGGAGGAGGAACTGCTCTTGAACCGCTGGCTGTGTGGATACCTCACCATTGAAGAATGGGTGGAAATGCTTGTACACTTCATAACCGAAACTGACAAGCTGTTCGTAACCGAACCGACAGGCAAACGCTCCGACCGGCAAGCATCCACAGGCGAACGTCTGCATAAGCTGATAGCCCATACCATCCTCCAACGCACAGGCATCATTCCAGCCAACACACGGGTGAATGAAGCCCTTGAACGGCTGTTCTTGGAAGAATGCGGCAAAGACCTTGCGTGTTTCCTTCAGCGGCTGACGCTTGCCGGACTGCTGCTCATTGAGGCTGAGACCCCACTGAAAGCGCAAGCCACTTGTAGCGGCGATGAAACGGCCGACATCATTCTGCAGTATTATCTTCCCTTTATAACGCAAGAAAAGCCCCATAACGGACTTAAACCGCACGAGGGAACCAAGTCCACAGGTGGAACAGATAACCAAGTTTAAACGTCTTGCTTCCCCCACGCTGAGTTTCGTCAAACCAAGTGCATGGTATCCCGACAGACGGGATGGGTATTAACGGAGGTCTTGACCTCCGACCCTGACGACTGGGCTTGCCCACGAAGACAGGCTCTGCCTGCGTAGCCTAATACGCACTTTGCCCTTAAAGGGGCAAAATGCAGGAACCGCCGGGGGCGGCAGCAAGCTGTAAAAAACGACCGGATTATATGGCAGAAAGCATCAAACAGGTATTTGACATCAGGCCCGGAAAGGGCATGAGCGATGGCCAGAGCAACGAGCACCAGCGCAACTGGACGGAAAGAGGTTGGGAATGGGCGACGAGGCACGGCAATTATGACCGCACCCGCGAACGGCTCAACTTTGAAATAGTCAAGGGCGGGAAAGTTGTGCCCGTGGATAAGTCCAAGTCTATCGGGCAACGCATGGCGGAATCCCTGCAATCCCGTGGCATCAAGGATCCCAACGAGGGACTCTCCGAGCCGGGGTTCCGCACTGTAGCCAACATCATCTTCGGCGGTTCGAGGGAGCGGATGCACCAGCTCGCCTTCGGCAACCAGAGAGTGAACTTCACGCACGGGGCGGACAACTCTCATATCTGTCGCAACAAGGACATAGAGCGTTGGGCGCAGGACGTGTACAGGTTTGCATGTGAACACTGGGGCGAAGATAACGTCGTCGGTTTCTATGTACACCTTGACGAGCTGAACCCCCATGTGCACTGCTCCGTGATACCGATGGATCCACGCGGCAGGATTTCCTACAACAAGGTTTTCGGAGGCAACAAATACGACTCCAAACAACGTTTCTATTTCTATCATGACGAGTTCGCCAAGGTGAACGAGAAGTGGAGCATGAAACGAGGCACGAGCATCGCCTTAAGCGGTGCGAAACACCGGACCACGGAGGAATACCGCCGTGCGTTGAGCGAGGAATGTACGACCCTGGAGGAACAGGTTGAGAACAACAGGAAGTTGCTCGGCGAGTTGCTTGCCGACATCCGTTTTGCCGAGAAACGGGTGAAAGGACTGGGCACGATGACCGTCAACTTAGAGGAGAAAAAGAAGCAGATGATTGCCGAGATGGAAGCCCTTGCGGAAAAATTGAAAGCGAGCCGTGGCGATTCGGAGGAATTGCGCAAGAAGATAAGCAAACTCGACCTTGACTTGCAAAAAGTGCTTGATAATCTCACCGACAAACGCGGCAAATTGGAAGAAGCGAACAGACAACTTTCCGAACTTAGACAGATAGAGGAAGAAACACGTGAACGTGCGGTTGAATACCGGCGAGACCTCAAAGCTGCGACCTACGACTTGGAACATCAGGTGCGCTACCGGCTGGCCGATGCGCTGTTGGGCGACATACTGAACGAGTTCAAGTCATTGCTTCCAGCATTGGACGGCGAAGGACAAAATCTGTTCGACGGCACGCTGCTGAAAGATGTGGCCGAACGTGGCGAGGACATCTTCAAATGTGCCATCTACCTCTTTGCGAACTATGTGGACTTGGCCACGACATTTGCCGAAAGCCACGGCGGTGGAGGTGGTGACAATGACCTGCCTTGGGGACGGAAAGAGGACGAGGACGACCGGGCCTGGGCAAGACGCTGCCTGATACAGGCAAGCCGGATGATGAAGCCCAAAGGAGGCAAGAACGTCCGCAGGAAATGACAGGCCAAGAGACTTTTTGTCATCACTTATATCTGACTTATAGTATGATTGACAGTATGGTAAATCGCCGTGACTGAAATTCTTGTTAAGCGGGAGTTGAAAGAGGAAGAAAGCCTCTTTGCAGACGTGGCGAATCATTTCTTTTGTAAGTCGAAAACAAATATGCTGATAATATGATAAGAAGATTTTTATTGCTATCCGTATTGTCCCTGCCGCTCATGGCAAGGGCGTACAATGTTCCCATGACGGATACTATCCGATGGGAGATCCTACCACAATGGGAGGAATGGCTGAAACCGTTGGAGCCGATCTATTTGGAGAATGTCGTGGAGGTTTCTCCTTGGCGTGGAAACTGGTTCGTGAACGTGTCCGGCGGTGTGTCGGCTTTTGTCGGTTCGCCGCTTGGCTGCGGTGACATCTTTGACCGCACGAGACCAGCATTGTCCGTTTCTGCGGGCAAGTGGTTCACGCCTGCCATAGGTGTGAGAGCTGCCTTCCAAGGTTTGCAGTTCAAGGATGCCCTGTTTGAATCAAGAAACTTCCAGCATCTCCATGCCGACTTGATGTGGAATGTATTGTCGGGCCTCTCATGTCCCAAAGAGGATTTCCGTTGGGACTTGGTTCCTTACGTCGGCTTGGGTATCCTGCATAATGACGAACTCGACCGGCAACCCTTTGCCGTTTCTTACGGGGTGCAAGGACGATACCGTCTGACCGACCGCCTGCGCCTCACCGCTGAACTTGGTTGCGCCACCACCTTCAAGGACTTTGACGGCATGGGCGCAGGCAACAGGTGGGGCGACCGTATGTTGTCGCTGACCGCCGGATTCTCTTACACAATCGGCAAGAGAGGTTGGAAGCGCGTGGTTAATGCCTCCCCTTACATCAAGCGTAACGAGCGGTTAACCGATTATGTCCACAGCTTGCGCGGTGAGAATGAACGGTTCAGGCAGAAGAATGGCATGAGCATCCGCATCATTGCCGAATTGGAGAAGATATTGAAGTTGGAAGGACTGCTTGACAAGTATGCGGACAGGCTTTCTTCGATAAAAGATAGACGTGATGGCAAAGGCTTGTCTACCGGCTATCCCAAGAATGATTACAGCGGATTGAACTCGCTTCGTGCAAGGCTGCGCGATGCCCAAGCAGACATGGACACACATAAAGGCGACAGCACTTTTATCCACAGCAAGGACACAGTTTATATGGCATACGGCGAGGTTTCCAATTATAGAAGTGATGGTTCGTTTCAAGGCAACGATTCCATTGTTTCATCCTTGCCTGTGGACGGTAGATATATCGGCCCGCCCATCTATTTCTTCTTCGTGCTGGACACCGACAGGCTTACTGACTATTCGCAGTTGGTCAATTTGGACGGCATCGCCCGGATTGCCCAAAAGCACGGGCTGCGCGTCCAAATCATCGGTGCGGCAGACAGTGCGACAGGCAACGATGCCATCAACAACGGCTTGTCTCAAAGACGTGCCGCATACATGGCCGAACAGTTGCGAAAGCGTGGCGTGGATGCCGACAGGATAGAAACTGTTTCAGCCGGTGGTATCGACGATTACAAGCCCGTAGAAGCCAACCGCAATGCTTGTGTAAGGCTGTTGTTTCCTGTAACGAACACGACTGATTAGGTTTTTGTTTTGTTCTATTCTTGACAGGGGGATTCACGATCAAATCGAACCACTGTTTTAAGGGCAGGCCGGCTTGTGAAAGTCTGCCTGTTCTATATCCGCAAGTCAAATTCCGACAAGTCGTCGCTGCATGGTTTGTCGCTCTCCGGATCTAACGGCAAGACTTCCTTTTTTACCACTACATACTTCCCATTCCTTTTGCCATACCACAAGTTAATCATGCTGTTCACATAAATAATCGTCCTGTCAGGCGTCTAATCAATGTCTTCCGACTCTTCATCATAGATACCCGTTTACGACGTTGGTATGGATGATCAAGGATTGGCAGAACTATTTTTGTGCTTCGCTTAGGTATGGGTTGTACCTTGACTGGAAGTAATAGTCCGTGAATACGCATGGGATTTTCTTCCTTTTGAACACTTTTGGGTGGCTGATGGTCGGCAGCAAACCTCGCAACGGTGATGGGGAAAATCTACCTCGCTTCCTGATTGCCCGCCAACACAGCCTTGCGGCTGAACTCCCTGTGCAGTTCCAAAGTAGGCTCATATTGGGCGGCGGCACAATAGGCTTCGCCCAGCTTTCTTCTCCAATACCATGTAAGTGACAGTATCAGAATGAGCAACACTATGATGATAAACCGTTCCATATACTCTTATTTGCCTGCATAAATGACTGCAAAAATAATAAAACCGATATTTTGTGGAACGGGGTTTCAAGAAAATGTCAAATCAACACTTCCACTTTGCCATCCTTTTATATACAGACAGTCATCCGATTATACAGACTTTTTACCACTCGCGCCATACCCTTGCCGCCGGGCGTATTTTCGGGTGCGAAGTTCAGTCGCCCGCTGTTGATGCCGAAAACTTTTGGGACAAAGGCCGGACTAAGCGGTTGTTCCCGATGACAGGAATCTTCCTTTCTCCTTTGTCCAAAGCGTATTCCTGCCAAAAAGTTTGCGTCATAGGCGGACGGCTCATCCTGCACCGAAAAATAACTTCCTCCGGGCAAGGGCAAACAGCCCGAAAGCAGGGGAAACAAAAACATTCTCATTATGAAATTTACAGTATCATCAACCGCAATGGCAAACAAACTGGCTACAATGGCCAAAGTAATGAACAACAAACCGGCACTGCCCATCCTTTCCACGTTCTTGCTGGAAGTGAAAGAGGACGCACCGCTGGAAGTGACCGCCTCCGACCTGGAATGTGTATGGCACGGCTCGCTGGATATCACAGGACAGGAGGGAGCAGGCAAAGTGTGCATCACGGCATCCACCTTGTTGGACGCAGTGAGGAACCTGCCCGAACAACCGATTACCTTTACCATTGACGATAAGGACAAAAGTGTGACCATCCACTATTTGAACGGGCATTACGGCATGGCAGGGTTTGGCAGCGATGAATATCCCATGATGCAAAACGAGAGTGACATTCGTTTCGACATGGACGCAGCCACATTGTGCAATTCCATTGACCAATCGCTCTTTGCCGTTTCTTACGATGCCTTGCGCCCCGTGATGACAGGGATAAACTACACTATTTCCGATGGTAAGTTGGAGTGTGCCGCATCCGATGGGCATAAGTTGGTGCGCAACACCTATCCCTTGGCAGGAAATGCGGATGATTGCCGTTTCGTCTTGTCGGCTAAGGCAGCAAAGATTGTCAAGTTGTTGTTGCATAAAAAGGAGGGTAGCGTGGAAGTGGAATACAACGGGCGGAACATTGTGTTCAAGACCGACACGGACAGTTTCAGCACACGGCTGATAGAGGGAACATACCCCAACTACAATGCCATTGTTCCCACCAACAGCAACAAGGAAGCTACCATCGACCGCCAAGCCCTGTTGTCTGCCATCCGTCGCGTAGGCGTATTCGCGGAAAGGACGAGCCGCCAGCTTGTGTTGTCCTTTTCGGGCATGGCCTTGCTCCTCACAGGGCATGATTTTGACAATGCCACATCGGCCGAAGAAACCGTGTTCTGTACTTACCAAGGCGATGAAGTCCGTATCGCTTTCCACGCAGAGAACCTCAAGATGATATTGGAGAACATGGATACAGCCGAAGTGCGTTTCCGCATGAGCGAAGCTTGCCGTGCCGCCATCATCGAACCCGTTTCAAGCGATGTGCAGTCGGAACACTTGGCTCTGCTGATGCCGATGATGTTGCCTGAGTGAACGACAAAAGGTATAGGGTGTTCCTAACGCCCTGTACCCCATCCAAACATAATGTATAACTAAAATCATTTACAATCATGCCTAATTGGTGTTCAACAGCCCTCGTATTCGAGGGTGACAAGCAAGAAATCAAGACCCTTTACCAAACGATGAAAAAGTTGGAAAGGCGCAAAACTCCATTGGTTGAAAACGGTTTTGGCACAAACTGGTTGGGTTGCCTTGTCGAAGCCTTGGGCGGCAAGTGGGAGAATACCTATTGCCGTGGGTCATGGATGTCCTTGCAATGCCAGGGGAATGTCTTGCGCATGGAAACGGAAACCGCATGGGCGCCCTGCATCGAGACCTACGACTTCATCTGCGAGAAGTTCCCCTCCTTGACTTACTATTACATTTCCGAAGAACCGATGATGGACTTTTACGAGACCAACGACAGCGAGGGCCGCTATTTCAAGGACAGGTACGCCGTGGATGCGCACTTTCCCGATGACGGGTACGTGACCGAATATTTCCCCTGCTTGGAGAAAACCCTTGACTGGGTGTCGAGAATGTGCGGTTGCGCCATCTGCTCCGAAAAGGACTTGGGCGACCTCAACCGACAGTGGAAATCGGCAGGGACGGACAATTACTGCTACCTGTACCAATACAATGTGGTGTGATGAGCCGCAAGGACAGCTTATGGGAAGCCCTGCCGATTTCCCATAGGCTTTCCATGCCGCAGCACCCTTTTATACACTTTTATATATTGTTTTGACCAATCCTTTTATACCTTATTGGATTTTGCCATACGCCCATTCTTGCCGCCCCATTTTCCAGTGCAAAGTTACGGCATGGGAAACACGTCAAGCACCGCCATACTATCCTTCGAGATTGCTTGCCTTTGTTTCCCTGTCCTGCCGTTTCCATCCGCACGTAAAATGTCCTTGCGGTAAGGGCGGAAAGCCCGGACAACAGGGAATGCACACAATGTCCAACTAATAAAAACAAGAACCATGTACTCAAACATCATTCAAATCGGAACGGAAGTCATCGGCAAGGAGGATTTCATAAACGCGCTCACGTTGTATGAAGGCGGTTATGGCTTCTTCGACTATTGTTCGGAAGTCCTGGAAGCATACCGTAAAATCGTTATTGAGGATTTCTGCAGCTGCATACTGCCCGAAGGGATGTTCACGCCCATCGACGAAAATTCCCTGCGGTATAACGGCGGCATCGGCAAGTGGACGGAAGAGTGGGTGGCCCGCATCCACGGCAAGGCCGTGAAAGTGTCATCCGAAAACGTATTCAAGTTCGTCGGAGAGGCATACTGGCTGAAAAGGGAGATTGAAAATCCGCTGGATACGAACATCAGGTTTTTCATCGACGGCGAACCCATGCTATCGGCCGGCTTCATGTCTTGGGTCAGCGGGTTGGAGGAAGGAACGGTACTTTTCTTCGGCGGTGTCATCCGCTATCATTTCTGACACGGATGCATCAACATTGGTAACTGCCGGCAGGGTGGAGCAAACAAATCCACCCTGCCGACCGTACCTTTATGAGACCGCTTCCCTTTTACCGTCCCCGTCGGTACGGCACGTGTTCCTCCGCCACCGTACCCACAAGCTCTCGTTCCTCATGAGCCACTTCTTGTGTGTTCCCGTCGCCGTCCACATCCATGATGTCCGGCTTGGCTTCGATGCGCTCCTGTACGGCCTCAATCTGCTGCGAAATCATCGAGGTCGCCCTTTTTACATCGAACAAGGTCGTTCTCAGGAACTCCGGCGACTCTTTTAGGCTGCCCAGCCACGACTTCAGGTAAGCCGCCGACTCCTCTTTTACCTGCTTTGCCATACCATAACGTGAAGCCAACAGCGCACTACCCAGCTCGGCCACCAATTCCTCCCTTGCGTATTCCTCCGACCCGAATGCAGCGGGTTTCAAGCGGTTCAACCGGCTCTCATGTCCGGAACTATGGGTCATCTCATGCAGCATGGTGCCGTAATAGGATTCCCCGTTCACGAACTGCGCCTTTTCAGGAATGACAATTTCGTCCTTGCTGATGCTGTAATACGCCCTGTCCTGATGCATGGGGCGGATAGGACATACCCACAGTCCTTTGTCCACCATCTCGTCCAACGGGGCGAAGGAGAATGACTCGCCGTCCAATTTTACGGGCGGTTTCAGTTCATTGGCAGACCGAATCTTCTCGTACAGTTCGGGACGAGCCTCGCGGAGGTTGGTCTGGTCCACATTGAACACGTTATATACGTTCATCTTCGGATAAACCGAATATCGCTGTTTTTCTTCATCGGACAGCCTTTTATAGTCCTCATACTTGATTTTCTCTTTCGTTTCCTTGTCCACCACGGTAAAGGTGGTGATAAAAACCGGGAAGGATCTCTCGCCTTTCTGCACGGACACCAACGACAGCTTCTCTCCGTTTTCATCCAGCAAAGGCTGCCGCGAGCCGTCCTTCTTCTTGCTGTAATTGAGCGACAAGGCCGCATCGAAGGTGCAGAACACGGGAAGCTCATACCCCCTTTTCTCACATTCCAATGCCAGTAGGCTCGATATTCGACGCCTTGACACCTTTCGGTGGTAGGTTTCCAAATATCTGCCCCCAAACCGTACGTACATGTCTCCATGTATACGGCTTTCCATTAATAACATCAATCTATTTTTCACTTGCTCTTTGGATTTTCGCACTGCATGTTTCGCATACTACTAACGTTTTCCTGCGCTTTTTGAGCATAAGTTTTTCCCATTCGTTCTCACCCTTTAAAAGTGTGAGTTTACGCACGTGATGCATCACTACATTGCCAGTTTGACCGCATAGTTCGCAACATGAAGTTTTAAGTCTGTCAACAAGAGTTGGCTCAGGAAGCCAACAAGTATTTGGCAGATTGTCCACTTCGGGAAAATCGTTGATAGTTTGGCGCTTAAAGCCTTGATTGTATAACACTACACATTTCTCTTTGCCATTCTTATCCTTGTAGGGAATCACAAAGTCCTTATCTTTTCGGTATTTATTTCTTACCTTACTGATAGTACTGTTGTGCTTGTTGGCAAGGGTTTTGTATAGGCTAAACCTCATCGCATAGCCAAATCCGCTTCCTACCGCAGCTATATTGTTGGCAATAGAGAAATAATTGTAGAAACCTCTGATTTCAAGATTGTATTGCATCAAGATTTCTTCTTCCTTCTTACCGACTAAATATCCACGAGATTCGGGCCACCATAATCTTCTTCCTTGAATGTCCTTGATTCTTATGGCCTTTAGAGCCAAAAGTTTCTTTTCGACATTATCGGGAGAGAGCGATATGACAACCTTCCCTTGGAAAGACCTACGGGTGAAGCCAAGGCTATTTCTTCGTAGCGTATTTGACTTTTGGACTGAGATTTCGAATCCGAGAAATTTAGCATGTTCATGCGAATGAGTGATTAAGGTCTTTTCATCGGAAAGTTCCAACTTCAGTTTATCACGCATATAAATCGTGATGTCCTCTTTCATCTTCTTGCAATCTTCTTTACTGCCAATTACTCCGATTAGGAAATCGTCTGCATAACGAACATATTTCATTCGTTTGTAGTTTTCATCCATTGCCATGTTGTACGGAATTGTAACCATTTTGGCTTTCAATGCTTGGATTTCGTCCATTAGTTGTTGTCTAACAGATTCGTCCATTTCGCTTTTAAGCTTGCGTTTCAGTGCATTACGTTTGTTGCAGAAACGGTTATACTCGGGGTTGACCCTTCTGCCTTTTCCAGTGTTGAAGTTTTCGGCATATTCCTTGATATACTTATCGAACTGGTCAAGATAAATGTTTGCCAAAATTGGGCTAACGATTCCACCTTGGGGTGTTCCCGAGTACGTCTTGTGATATGTCCATTTCTCCATATAGCCAGCATTGAGAAACTTGCGGATTAGTCGTAGAAAACGTTCGTCACTAATTCTCAGTTTGAGAATATCGATGAGTACATTATGGTCAATATTATCAAAGAAACCTTTTATGTCTCCTTCGATAAACCATTTCGCACCAGTGAAGTGTTTTTGGATGTCATCCATTGCAGTATGGCAACTCTTGAAAGGTCTAAAGCCGTGAGAAGTGCATTCAAAATGCCCTTCATATATGGCTTCAAGAAGTATTCTTGTTACCTCTTGCACAAGTTTATCCTCAAAGGACGGAATACCAAGAGGACGGAGTTTTCCGTTTTTCTTTGGTATATACGTTCTTCTTGCCGGAACTGGTTGGTAAGTCTCGTTTTTGAGGCTTTCGATGAGTCTTTCTATTCTTTGAGTTGACATTTGGTCTATAGTTTTGCCATCTGTTCCAGGTGTCATATTGCCTGGCTTTGCATATATGCGCTGATAAGCAATATAGAACATCTGTTCATTGAATAGATTCCGATACAGCCTTTCGAACTTGTAATCCGAAACTTTGCTGTGAACGATTAGATTGTTTAATACTTGCTCTGGATTTCTCATAATGTCTCTCACATTATCCTTTGTTTGTATTAAGTTATTAACTGCTCTCCTTCGCCATGTGCAAGGCTTTCCCTTGCTCGGACTACTACGAGAGCTCCGTTACCATGTCGGGTATTCAGAACCTATAATTCATAGCCTTTCGGCATCCCGATTTAGGTAATCCCAGTTTAGTTACGTAATAACTATTAGCACGATAGATTTTCGGATGCGACTTTCGTCTTTTTCTACTTATTGCAGTGTGTCGTAACCGATTCTTTTGCCACTCAGACTGATGTTTTGAATGAGGGTGTTACGATACGTCGTTTGTAATTGCCTTCCGACGCAGCCACAGCGTATGCCACTTGACTATCGTTTAACCAATCAAGGTTTCATCCTTGTATCTATCTTTCTACCTCACCCCTCAGTAGCAACATGGCAATTAGTTGACTTAGGGTTTTACTGACATGCTACACTCCCCATCGGGTTTCCCCTACGGATAAGTCAGTTGGTAGTAGGTGATTCGAATCCTCACCTAATCTCTTGCCAAAGAGATATTTATTACGCAGCCAATACTGGCGCACACATCAGAGCATTCATCCCGTTGTACTCCCTGCCCGAAAGGTTCTTCGGCCATTTCATCATGCCCGCCGTGAACCAGGGTTTCGACCAGTCCTTTTGCAGGGTGGAAATCTTCTCGATCATCAGTTCCGTGAAACGTTCCAACGCCCGGTCTTCGGCTGACGGACCATCCCTGTGGTAATCATTCCTCTTTGCCATGCTTATTCCTGGGTTTGATAGTTATTATCCTTTTTTACCCATTCAGCCAACTCTTCCACCCGGCAAGCGATGTTGAGCTTGTCAAGGTAGGCTGACAATTCTAGCTTGCCCTTGGCTGTTATACCCGTCTTAGGTGCAAGGAAAGTCTCCCGCTCTGCCGAGAAACGGATGAAACGCACCCAAGTGAAAGCGAAGGCTTCTCCGTCTTTCTCGGTGCTGAAAGCCGAGAATACAAGATACTTGCCGCCTTTCTTGTCGGTCTTTTCCTCCACCTGCTTGCCGATGGTGCCGCGAAATTCAATGTCGCCCGTTATGCTGTCCTTGTCGGATACAGGGGCAAAATCCACTGCTTCGGCATGGAATTTCAAGTATAGGTTGTCGCTACGCTTACGGAAAGTAAGCGTACCCTGCATTTCCACCCTTGCACCCACGGCATACGAGGTGGTATCTGTTTCTTCTCCGTCCATTGATACGGAGATTTCCACTTGCTTGCCCGCACCCGACTTGGCGGGAATGGTTGCCTTGACGGTAAGGCAGATAAACGATTGTCCCTCGCTGTTGGTCCGCACCGTCGCCGCCCGGCTGACCGTGCCGTTGATTGTCACATTGCATTTGATCATAAAATTGTTATCCTTTATTGGTGATGTATTCGTTATTTCGCTATTCTGTCTTTTATCTGATTTGCAGGTTCTCGCCTTGACCATTGTGTTGTTCCATTCCCTGCTCATAGTTCTGTGCCACTTGGCCGGAAAGGGCGATGCTGTTCACTATCGCCACCACTTGGATGCGTTTCTGCTCTGCTGTGGTACCCGTATCGGAAAGGACAAGGGAAAGGCGGTTCATCTCCGATGCGGTCAGTTCGTGCGAGAAGATTCTGCTGCCATTGTCCATATGCAAGATGGGGCGGCCGCCGTCCTGTATCTCCAACACGCATTCCTTGCAGGCGGGCAGCAATGCCGAAAGGTCGATGCGCTTGCCCAAGGCCGCTTCGGTGGCCACTTTCATCTGTTCATCCTTGTTGTCAATCTGCATGGCCAATGCCATGAGCGAAGTGAACATCGTAATGGCCATCTCCACTACGGGATCAGTGCCGTAGCCAAGACGTGCACCGCTGTCCTCCGAGGAAAGCAACTTTTTCATCCATTCTTCCGGTGACAGGGTTGTGTTGATGGCCGCACCATCAGCAGCCTTGTATTTTTCCATCAAGTCCTTGCCTTCATACATCAGTTGCAGGTTGATGTTCCCCTTTTGGGCGACATCGGCCAAGTATGCTGCAGGATCGATGTTACGCCTGCTGCCGTCCGTGGAGATTTGCACCACACCGAATTGAAGGTTGTCCCCCGACACGCCTACCTGCTGTCCGGCGTTTACCGTATCGCCCACTTTGGCATTCGTGTTTGCCAAGTCTTGGTAGCTGACCTGATAGGTGGTGCCGTCTGTCCGTGCATACTCTACCGTCAGTGATTTACCGGTGTCCACCGCCACCACCTTGCCATTGTCTTCCGTGGCCAAAACGGCTTCATGCTCTGTTTGCAGGGTGATGCTGCGTTGTCCGCCGAACGGCGCAGTCACCAACAGAAACTCCAAACGTTCCAATGGAAAGGCATAACCTTTGCCCTCTTCGGTAAGGTGGCTTTCCCTGTCCTCGCCAGGTGTCCGGCCTTGTGCTTGCATCTCTTCCATTACCATGCGGTCGTACTTGTCAAGCCCGTTCCGCTCGATGATGCCAATGAGCGAGGCAGCGTAGTTGCCTCCCGTGGCATATCCCGCCTGTTCCAACCCTTTCGCCCAGCCCTTGTAGTCATCGGCTTGCAACTTGAAACATCCGGCATACCGTTTGTTCTCTGCCAGGAAACGGGAATGGTGTTCGTAGGAATCGGCCACGCTGTCATAGCTGCAAAACTTCTCATTGGGTTTGTCATCTGTATACAAGCCATACCTGCCGCCACCGTCCAACCAGCCTTGCGTGGCCTTGATGCCGAAATGGTTGTTCTCTTTCTTTGCCAAAGTGCTTTCGCCGTTGCTGCTTTCCAATATGCCCTGCGCCAGTGTCACGGAGGCCGGTATTCCGTAGCGGCGCATCTGCTCCATCGCACATTTGGCGTATTGCTCCGCATATATTTCGTTCTTGCTTTTACCCATATTTGAATCTTTTGATTGTCAATAATCCCTGTTATCTCCCACGCCCCACACGTGCCTCATTCTCATGGCTTACCGTTTGCTTGGATTCTTCCAATTGGTCACAAATTGCTACCCGTTGCCCTGCACGGATAAGTTTGGGAAGATGGGTGTCCAAATCCACGAAGGGGAATGAAACGGTATCCGCCTTATCTCCCTGTTCCACATCAAGTTCCAATATCCGTGAGGCGGTCTGTGCATCCTCCTTGTAGGCCACATAGTTGTCGCCGGTCCGGAACAGCAGCAAAGCATCTGGGTGTTTGGATTTAAGTTGGCCGAACTGTTCCTGCATGGACGGGGTGAAAGAGTGTCCTTTGGCGGTGGCCTCAGATGCCATGTTGGTTTGTTCTCCTTGTTTGGATTCCTGTGACTGGATTTGCGCGTTTGCCTGTTGCAACACATCGGCAAAGAGCATGCCTGCCAGATTAGTTTTGTATTCGGCCATATCCTCCGCCGCCCACATCCGTTGCCACTGTTGGGGCGTCACCAGCCTCGGCTGTACCTTCTCCACGCCATCAATGACCGGGGCGCAGAGGATGCGCTCGTCCTTAGTGCGGAAAATATTCACTCTTTTAATCCTTGACAGGTCGGCATTCTCGGTGTGACCAGCGAACAAGTCCGTTTTCAGTTCCGGCATATTCTGCGCCAAGGCGTAGTATTTATTGGCCAAGCTGCGGCGGACTTCGGCGGACGCTTCCTGTTGCCCTTGCTTGATGGTGGTGAAGAAACGGTTGACATCCTCCTTGTCGGGATAGACGCTGAATGACGCCTCTCCCTGTGGTTTAAGGTACAACGCCCACCGCCCGTCATCGTCACGCAGCATCTGTATGCGGTCGAACTGCACGGTGGTCGCGTTTTTCACCGCCTCGGACACGTCGATGTGCGAAAGTGTCCGCAGTTCCTTGCCCTCTAATTTGGCCGTAGTTACCTCCTTGCCCTCAAAGTAGCTGTCATCGGGACGGAAACCCAGTAAGCCGTCCTTGTTAAAGAAACGGACGAATGCAGCGCCTTGCGCCCGCAAGGCACTCTCGATGCGTGGCTTGGAGAAGCCGGGCAGGTTGTTCGTCACCGCCTTTGCCCCGCGTTCCGACCGTTCTTGGGCACTCATCACCTCGTCCGGTGTCAGGCTGTACGGGCGTTTGTCACCGTCGGGCAAGACCACATGGCCACCTTCCAACGCCCCGCCAGGCAGCACGACATCCACGAGACCCGTCTGCTTGTCGCGCACGATGACCATCTCCTTGGTGGAGCGGTCAGGTATCCCTTTCAAGCTGTCAGACACCGCATAGCTGCCCTTGGTATTCCACTCGGCAGGAATGTACTCCTTGCAGGACTCCACCATCTGGGTGCCGTAATTGGCGGCTTCGGTAAAGGCGATCTCCACCACTTCGGGGTCTTCGTCACGTACCCTCGACAATGCTTCTTCCACCTTTTTGTCATAAAAGCCCAGACTAAACTTTTCCATGAAGCCCTGTTTCTCGGCGGGAGAGGCGAAATTGCGGCTGTCCACGCCCATGCCTCCCTTACGGATGATGTCGAGCAGGATGGCGCTCTCCATTGAATCTACTTGCGGCTTCTGTTTCTCGCGCAGTTCGGTGGTGCGTTTGTGATCCCGCAAGGCCGCGTATTCTATCTTCTCGCCACGCTCCGCCTTGCGCATCACCTCCACGGCATTGTTCACGTCCGTTTCGATGGCTTCCAGCAATATGGGGTTCTCGTGCAGTTCCTTCGTCCAGTATTCCACCAAAGGCAGGTTCTCCGCTGACATCTTGGCCGGCAGACCGAACTCCGTCATCTTCACGCCAGCGGCGAGTTCAGCCACCAGTCGTTCATATTCCACGGCATCTTCCGAAGGTGCCTTGCCGCCTTGCATCACCATGCCTTCACGGGCAAGACGTTGCTGATGCCCGGTGGCACTTGCCACTTGGCGCACCAATTCCTGCACATAGTCGGGGTAAGAGGCAAAATGCTTTTGGTCTGGCATATAGACGGCATCCTTGGCGGTGTCGTAACGGGGTATGCCTGTGCCGTCCTTGCGGATAGGCACGAGGTTTTCCTTGACATGCGCCACGAAATGGTTGACGGCGTTCCGCAACTGCCGCTCTTCCGCCTTGAGGTTGCCCCGGTCGTTGATGCCGCCATGGCTCTCCAGCAGGGCACGGTAGGTTTCGGGATTGGAATCGGGCAGCGTGGTCTGGTCCACGTTGAACAGGATGCGTATCTCCCGGTTGCGCACTCCTTTGTATTGTTTCCGCTCTTCCTTGTCCATCCGGAGGTAATCCTCCCTCGACATCGTGTCGTTCGGGTCGTTGCGGTTAACATACTTCTCCCATTTGTACCAATGGAAGGGCACACCTTTTTCACCTTGCAGCACCGCTTGTCCGTATTTCTTGGCCTCGTTGAACGAGAAATAACGGGCGGTCTTGTAACCTCCACGGTCGGTGTGCATAGCGAGTATGAGAGCGTTGAATGGACTAACTTCAGGGCCTTTCGGGTAAAACATGGGAGCCGTCCTGCCCGAAGCGTTCAGCCAGTAGCCGCCGCTGCTTGCCGCTCCGTTTAATGCGCCTGACAGCAGTTCCTTTTCTCTTTCCATTGCGGCTTTCTCTTGAGGACTTTTATTCTTGCTCATTTTTTTCAGATAATGTTGTTACTTGATACCAAATGTCCTTTCCCTGCCTTCCTCCAATGCCTGCTCCGAGGCACGAAAGTTCCCTTGGGCTATCCGCTTGGTTTGCTCATGCTTGGCCAACACGGCATTGGCAAGGGTATTGATCGGCAATGCCCCCTCCCGGCAGGCTTCGGCGGCATTGTGTGGCAACAGGACGCTGCACGGCACACCGTCGATTTCCATAAAGAGGTGGTCGCCTTGAAGCACGGGATTGGCGAGCCTTGCGTTCAGTTGTTCATCGGGATAAGGCTTGTATAGCTGTCTGGCAGGTGTTTCTTCTTGCTTGTCAAGAGCTTCTTGCCCGGCCTTGTTGAGCAGGTTCAAGCCGCCCATGCCTATCAATACCATTTTCAGCAAGGGATTACGGACGAACATGCCCAGCAATATGGAAGCGACGGGCAACAGACTGTCCTTTACCCCGAAAGATTTCGTATGACCGGTGAACAAGCCTATCAGCACATCGGGGAGCATGGAAACCACATAGCCCAGGTTCTTGCCCACGCCGTCCAGCCCGTCCAACCCGAATGTCCTCAGAAAGGAATCCCAACCGCTCTCATTGGTCTGTTGCTGGTTTTCGTTCTGGTCGCTTTCCGGTGTTTGTTCCTGTTGCGGTTGTTGTCCAGTGTGTTGTCCTTCGCTTTCCGATTGCACGGCTTCCGTTTTCTTCTTCTGCGCTTCTTCCTGTTCGACCAAGGTCCGGAGGTATTCCTCCTCATGCCCAGGCGCGACAATCATTGGCACGTCCTTGTAGCGTTCGTCATCGCGCTTGTTTTCCGGGATAAATGATTTCAGATCCATATGGGGTAGTTTGTATTGTTCCGAATAATCCGCCCATAACGGTTTTTCCGTGAGGATGCCCATGGGCTTTACCAGCCGGCTGTTGACGGAAAGCACATAGTCATTCTCGTAGGAAACGATTTGCTTCCCTTTTTGGCGGAAGCCCGTGAACACGTTGCCTTCCGCACCGAACACGCCACGACTGATGCACTCTTCCACGGTCGGCACTTTTACGCCTCCTTCTTTATCGCCGTCGATATACCGTTCCACACCGTAGGAAACAGCTTCCAGCCCCAAAGTCCCCGCCAGTGCTGTCCATGAGGTGATGCCGCCCGTGGCTGCGGCATCCGCCACGAGGGAAACGCCACGTCCGGCTGCCCTTTCTCCTTTGGACGGCTTGTAGGCGGCTTCGCTTCTTGCGTCGATTTCCTGTTGCAGGGGAGATTTCATCAGGGAGTCGGCGAAACCGAACAGGCTGCCCTCCATACCCTTGCGCAGCACGTATTCCACCGATGACTTGGGCATCCGCTCGGCCACCATGTGGTCTATCATCAGCTGTTCCATGCGGTAGTCCACATAGGCGAAAGCCAGGTCACCCCCTAATCGGGCAGAGAGGCTGTCATACCGTTCCCTGCCTATCTCGGTCACGACCGCATTGCGCCATTCCCCGGCAAGCAGGGTAAGGTCGGAGGCGATGTCCTCGTTTCCGGCAATCCTTTCCCTGCACATCTCCATATAATCCTCGGCGGTCTTGCTGTTCCATTCTCCCGTGAGCCGCAGGTGTCGGAGCGTGTTGTCGGGCATTCCTGTGGTTCCGTTTGCAAGACTGCCCAGCAGTCCTGCCGGACTCATGGCGTATTCGCTTGTCTCCTCAGCCTTTTTCTTTCCGATGTAGTCCTTTACGTCCTGCATGACAGCCACCATATAAGTGTCGAAGTAACTTTGCAGGCAGTATTCCACCTCGGCGAACCGTCCGTCATGTCGTATTCCATTGCTCATGTGATGTTCAGTTGTTTCATCAGTTGTTCTCTTGTCTGTTCTATTGCGTGGCGGCAGGCCTCCATCTGCTTAGGGTAGTATTTCTCCAGCATCGCGTCCTTGGCTATCTCATCGCGAATGAAGCCCACCGCCGTCTGCCGGTTGATTTCCACCGAGGCTTCCCCGTCCTCTTTGTTGTTGAACCAGGCCTTCGTCCACCACCTCAGTCCGGCGCGGTCGGGATAGACGGTCACTAATCTGGGTATGTCGAAACTGCGCACGTCAATCTCTAAATCCGCCAGCGGGTCGGTGACGCCGATGGCGGCTACCGCTTCGTCAAGTCTTTTTTTTTACCGTTTCCGTCCAACGTGGAGAGGAACACCCCGTGACGGAACGCCAAATAGTCCAGAAAGTCGCTTATCAACAGGTTCTGCACCTTGGCGGCGATGGGCATGGAGCGATTGCCGATGCCGAGCGGGTTGGCCAATGAGGGTATCACCTCGTAGAAATAGTTACGGACGGCCGAGAGTGAGAAGATGTTACGCAAGGACTGGGCGGTATGCTCCGGCACACGGTACAACCCGCGTCCTATTTCCGACAGGTAGTCCGGGTAGAAGCGCAGCATCAGTTCCTCCACCTCATCCTGGTCATCGTCATAGTCTGTGGGGATGTCCATTTCGATGGTCTCAAAATCGGGCATCCCGGTATGTCCTTGTTGCCGCATCATTTTCAGGTTGCCGTACAGCATGGTCAGGAAGTCTATGGGATTGATTTCCTCACCGTCGTACCTTACCTCCATATGTAACAGGTTTCCGCTGATGGCCAGAATGTTGCCGGCTTTCACCTTGGCTCCGAATGGGGCCATCGCCCTTGCCAAGTGGGCGTATGTCACTTCGTACTTGCCGTAGCGTGTCGTCAAGGACAACCCGTGCGTGGAGTTGCTCTCGATACCGCTCACGATGCCGTCTGCCACAGCTGCCAACAGGTAGCGGTTCGTGGCGAAATCCACACCGTGATGGAAGAATTTCCCGCCGGTCTTGGGATGGGTCTGTTCTCCGTAACCCAAGGCCAGCCTCACTTCCCCGTCGCGTTCCTCGAACGGCATGCAATAGCCGCTTCGCGATGCGAGGTTCATCTCTTGCGTATAACTCATATTTCCTGTCATTGCCAATTCAATTCTCCATTTCTAATTCTTAATTTATCTTCTCCTTCCTCCCTGCCGTTCCTGCGCTTCTTCCGGGTTTTGTGTTGCTGGTTGCATCCGTTCCACCTTGGAGTTGTTGCCAATCAGCATCATGCCTAGCAGGAGGCCGCCGATCTTGCCTAACCAGCCGAAACGTCCGAACACCAACAAGGCGGAAGCCACCAAGCCGAGCATTCCCAAGCCCGACACGTTTCCTTTCCCCAAGTTGGAGAAGAAATTGCCGAACATATCCAAGCCGTTCCCACCGGTCAGGTTGCCTAAGAATGTTCCGATGCCTCCCCATGTCTGGTTCATGGTAGAAACGCCCTCCTTTACCCCTTGTAGTGCTTCACCTGCCCGGTCAACAGCCTGTTCCACTTTTTCGGCGGCTTCCCCTGCCATCTCCATGCCCTTGTCCACTGCTCCCTCGCCGACCAGCACGTCGGCCACGGTGCGTACCACCGGCTTGTCGTTCACGATGTTCTCCCACGCAAGGTAGCCCATGCCGCCTCCGACAACAGCCGTTTTGGTGGCATGGCCTAATCCGGCTAGGGTGCGTTGGGGATGCACTACCGCACCGCCTAATGAGCGGGTGGCGGAGTTGTTGACCAGTTTTTTGCCAAAACCCAGTATTCTTGCCCATCCTGCCATATCCTATACTTATTTTGTAGTTGTTTCCATCCGTTTATAAATCTCCGTTTCTTCTCCATCTGCGCATGGCGGCACGGGCTATTTCCGCCTTGTCCGCTTTCTGCGGCCTTGCCCCTTCATCGATGGTCGCCCACACATCGGCCAGCGAGGTGTATTTCACCGCCAATGTCAAATGGCGCAGTTTCCGGTTCATCGCTTTCAGCTTTGGCCGGATGCCGAACACCAATTCTATCCGTTGCTTCTCGGTCATCTTAGTGTCACTCAGGCATACTTGCCGGATGTCGTTCACGATTTCCACGCTGCCCAATATCAGCTCTTGGTAGATGCGGTTGCGGTTCGGGGTGAGTGCCACAGCAATGGCGTTTCCCGCATGGCTGCGCAATTGGTCGTTCAGGCTCCCCATATTTTCGGCCAGTTTGCCTACCTCGTGGTAGAAGCCGTATATCTGTGCCGCATAGCTGATGATGTCGCGGAAAGAATCGAGGTAGTCGTTGAACTTCCGTTGGATGTCCGTCGTGCCTTCCACTTCCTCCCGTGTCCAGATATGCCCGGTGGTCTGCATCAGCATCGCCCGCTCCTGTGCTTTCAACTGGTCTTCCGCCTTTTCGGTATAGAGGTACACCATCCCGGCCAGGGTCGGGTCGATTTGTGCCTTTAATTGCAACGAGCAAACAAGCAGCAAGCCCATTATCACGATGTGTCTCATTATCCCTGCCATTCTTAATTCTTCATTCATCATTTTTCATTCTTCATTGGATAGTCCTTGCCGCCCTTCGCCATCTGTCCAAGGCGGCATGGGCAACTTCCCCGTTGCTCCTGTCTATCATCCCGGCGGTAACATTGTTCCATACATCGGTCATCGTATAGTAGCGTATACTCAGATGCAACAAGTGCAGTTTCTTGCTGAAAGCGTCCAACCTGTCGGACAAAGCCCAGAGGGTTTCGCTCCGTTCCGCCCCGGTCTGCATATTCTGCAGGCCTCCTGTGGCCACGGCATTCCTGAGCAGCGTATAAACTGAAACCAATTCCGTAGCCGTTTCAATGTAGAGGTTGTTCATACTCATCGTGGCGACAATGCCCTGCGGATTACTGGTAACGGCCTTGCGCAGCTTACCGAGGGTGATGAAGATGCGCACCCCGTCCTCATACAGGGTGGTGGCTGCTTTCAAGGAGGAGGCATAACCTTCCACCGTCTGCAGGTAATCGCTGTACTTCCGCTCCCATTCGTGGATACGGTTGAACTCGGCGGCTATGGTGTTTTGCAAGACCGCCGTCTTGGTCTGCCCCTCTATCTGGTCTTGTGTCTGGCCGTTGATGGCCTCGTTGCCTTCCGCCAGGGCCAGCCATTCCAAAGGATTGGTCTGCACGTATTGCGCTTGTACACTGATACAGAAGCACAAGGCAAATACAATAGCCAGTATCTTAACGGTTCGTGATTTCATAGATTCCCTTTCTCCGTTTGTTCAATTCCACCCGTCCACGGATGACAGGCACCAGGTCATTGTTCATGTCCATGCCGATGATGTCAAGCCGGGGCGTGGTGCGGTCGCCCGAATGGACGCTCACGGTTTTCAGTCCGCAAAGCTGTTGCAGCAGGTTGCTCCTCTCGGCGAAATCCACCACCCGGTATAGTTCCACATAATCGCTGCTCCGGGTAATCACCCCGTGCTCGTATATCAGTTGTTCGTCCGTAATGCGGTAAATCATGCGTTTAAGGTAGATAAAACGGTAAGCCAAGACCAACGACATGGCCACTGACAACCAAAGCAACAATCCCTTGAACAGCATTCCGTCCATCCCGGCACAAGCGTAACCGCACAGGTCGAGCGTCAGCAACGGCAGGGTGTCGATAAAAAACTGCAACGTCCGTGGCCGCAGTTGCAGGGTGTCGGGTCGCGTAAATGGCTGTTGTGAAGTAGTTTGTGTCATCGTCTGAATCGGGTTTGTCGTTCTTCCGTATTTTCTTGTTCCTTATCCTCATCCATCCGTTTGCCTATAAGTTGGTCGTTCCAGTCCTTGTAGCCCTCGCTGGGTGGACGGTAGTCAATGCGTCCTTTCTCCAAGCCAAGTTCCTTGCAAATAGCTTCAAAGTCAAATGTGCGAACGTCCAGTTCCGTCCTTCCGTATTTCCCGGTTAGGTCAGTCACCACCAAGGTGTCTTTCTTCGTCATGTGTGAGTTGAATACCCGTCCGTTCATCTGCAAGGCGAAGTTCACGGCATAGAGCTGTCCCGCCTGGTCGCGGTCGAAGCAGAGGTGGTGGTTGGCATCAGGGGTCTGTTCCTGCATCCCGGCAAACTGCCTGATGCTCGGCGTGCCTCCCGTGGAAACGAATACGGCGTTTCCCAAGTCGGCGTATGCCACAGTTTCCTTCTTTTCGATTTGGTAGAACGCCATCGCATCGAAGGCACTCTCAAACCAGTACACGTCTTTCACGCCTGACAACGGAATGTTGAAACCGACATCACTGCGGTGGCTGTTCAGCTGGGCTATCCACATTCCCTTGGTGGCGTTGCTCCCTGCCGCCATGCCCTTGTAGGCGGTCTTGCCCTCGGCATTGGGGCGGCTGCGTTCTTCCAAGCCGACAATCTGTTTGCCCGGCCATGCGGGCAGTGACAATGGAAAAGCGAGGTTGGTAAATACCTTGCCGTCCGTCCGGTGCTTGGAGGCAAGGAAGAAATGACTGCAAAAGGCGCGTTGGGTGTCAAGGTCAATGCCCCGGTTCTTGAAATAGGGATAGAACTTTTTCTGGCTCTCCCAATCGTCCATGCGGAAGGCTTGCAGGTCGTATTCATCCATGTCAAACGGTTTGCCCTCCTTGCCAGGGTTGAATATCCTTGTTTCACGGATTTCTTGCGGCTCGTTCAACAGACGGCGGCATACGAGGTTGACCAACCGGTCGGCGGACATCCCCGGAGTGTATTCGGCAAAGAAGTGGGGATGTTCCTTGATGAAGGAAATGACATTGTAATTCTTGCGTTCGGGCGGCTGGAAACAACAGAAGCCGTTGGCCGTGACGATGAACTTGTCTCCTCGCACACGCCGCCCATCGCTGTCAATGCGCACATAAGACGGATAGCGCAGGCCGTCACAGCGGTTCAGCCGATAGCCTGCGTCCACCAACAGTTCCTGTATGCTCAGCCTCCTCTTGTAATCCTCGTAAGTCAGTTCTGCCATGATTGGTTCTCAATTCTTCATTCTTAATTTTTCGCTCTTCGTTGAATCACATTCCATGTCTCATTTCATGCTGCATCCGTTCCGTGTTCACGGCTGCTTCATAATTGCGTGCCGCCACGTCCATAGGGGTGTCCACTCCGGGCTTGAAGTAACACCGGGGAGGCGGTGGAGGGCCATGCCTTTCCAGGTAAATGTCGGGGCGTGGTCCACGGCCCAGTTCGCCCATGACGGCTACGCCCGCCAACAAAGCCGCCCCAATTTTCGTTCCCAACGGCACGTTGTCCCTCGACTTCATGTCCACTTCCCCGAATATCTTGGAAAACAGTTTTAGGCGGTGGTAGTCATCAATGGCCATGAACTTGTCATATTGCTTCTGGGTGATTTCGTGGCTCACGGCTTCGCCGTCTATGACGGCGGTCATGCGGTACTTGCCCTCAGTTTCGGTGGGTTCTACCCGTATCTCGTCCACGGTCACCTCCCGTCCATGCCGGCCCTCTCGGAACCAGCCCTTGTCCGGGTTGATGTAGGCGAGGTCGTTACCGTCCATCACCACCGTTCCCTTTGGCAGTACCCTTTCTTCAGGCTCTACGGACAGGCCTTCATTGACATATTGCCCTTGCCCACCTTGCTCTATTTGCCCCACTTGGGAAAGCTGGCGGTCCAAGTCTTCCTTGACCGCCGGATGCAGTTCGATGGCAATCATCTTGTCACTATTCAACATGTCCATTGTGATAGGTGCGGAAAAATCCTCCTTGATGATGCCATTAATGATTTCCAGCCGTTTTTCCACCGGCACATCCTGTGCAGAGTTGTTAGTCAAAGCTGCCAATTCCTCGTCTTTCAGGTCATACTGCAAATCGGCAGAGACGGAGGAAGACTGTATGGTCAGCGTCTTGCGCTCGGAATCTATGAGTATGCCGTGGCTCGCTAAGCATTCCTGCCATTTCTCGTTGGTGAAATAGACGGGGGAAGTGATGAGCGTGTGGTAAGGCTTGGCCGGTTCGGTGGGTCGTGGCCTGGGTTGCAAAGGTGTGATGACCGTTTCCAGTTCCTCCAACACATCCTGTCCGGCTACTGTCGTGGTGGGTTGCCCCTTATAGTAGAAACCATAACCGCCGCTTTGCAGTTCTCCGGGTTTCATGCGTCCGTCGGGGCGGTTGGGCACTATCGGTGCGTCGGGAAAATAGAGGTTGCCGCCTATGCGCCGCAGGTGGAAGCCGTCCTGCTGCCGGGGTGTCCAACCGAGAAACCACGCTCCCCATGGGTGGCGGTGCATGGGATTCGCCCGGCCTAATCGTCCGTATTCACCAGCGCCGATACGGTAGCCGTGTAAGCCCATGGCCACCCGTCCGTTGGCATTCCGTGCGTGTACGAAATCCCTGGGCAGGTCGAAGTCCGCTGCCACAATACTTGCGAAGGTGTTATAGCACTTTCGGTTTGCGTAATTCGTACCCCAGTCGGTCAGTGCTTGCAGCTGTTTTTCGGTGATGGGATAGGAAAGCAACGGGGAATCATGTCCCTGCACAATCAGGACAAAACCCTCGCTGCTTCCTGCTATATGCCCCCTCATGCCGTTGCGGGCCAGCAGGTCTCGCATCTCCGGCGGCAGTTCCAAAGGGCGTGGGTTAGTGTTCTTTCGTATGCTCATTTCATATTGTTGTCATGCGGTTATACGCTCATCAGGCATCGCCGTAGGCGAGTGCCGTTTCCATCTCCTCCTGCTTCATGTCGAGGAAGCGCAAGGCGGTGTCGTCGTCCATTGGCAGGTCACGCAGGCGGCAGTACTTTTCGTATTCCGTTCTCCACTCCCTCGAATGGTACCATACATAGTCTTTCCAACCGTACTCACCGCTTTGCACCTTTTCCACGAGGGTCTCTTCCGGATAGTATTCTTCCTTTGCCATGATGCCTTACATTTTGGGAGTGTTGGCGTTCTGCATCCTGCGCTGGCTGCTCCGCTTCAACTCGTTCCACATTTCTTCGTTGTAGTCGTCCTCATGCACATAGTCAAGACCACCCTTGCCGTCTGCCACCCAGCAGCCGAAACAGCCGAAGTTATACTTGTCCCACTCGCGTTTCGCTTCTTGTTTCCATTGTACGCCGTCACCCACGCACACCAAGACACCTGTCGGCTCGTTCAGGTTAATGCCGATGGTCATCAGTTCGTCACCTTCCGCCACGGTCAGCGGTTCACCCACTTGCAGGCAGTTGATTTCCGCTGTAGAAAGATGGAATTCATCAGCTATGATTTGCAGGTTGCGTCCGATGACGGGTGTGGGAACGGAAAGGATTTGCTTCGTGCCGGAATCTATCTGGTGAAATGCCTGTACAGGGGTAGCATTGTCGCCATGCATCGGTGCGATGACCGCCTTTCCTTCCAACAGGCGTTGCTTTTGTTCATCACTGAACCGCTCTAGGCGGCTTTCTACCAGTACTGGGTAAAACAGCACGTCGGCTGTGCCGTCCTCACGCCGCACCAACGAGAAGCGAGTTCTTGCATGGATGGTGTTGCCTTCCGAATCATCCGCACGGATGGGCAAAACGGGTGAGCGGCGGCCTGAAAGGATGGCTTGCAGTACATCCACCGGCAGGTCACCAACCATCTCCCTTGTCAGCCCGAATTGTTCGAGAGTACCATAGGGTACTTCCTCTTCCGAGAATTTGTATCTGTTCATTCGTCCAAATTATAGTTGTTACACTTGGACAAATGTAAGGCGGTAGAATGAAGCCAAGTAAAAGCCGGGAAGAAAAATGCTCAGATTTTGGGTTATTTATAGCTAAAGAGAAAAATCATACTATCAATCATACTCAAAACGAAGAATGGGGCTTCCCGGCATGAACGTGCCTTGGGAAGCCCCATTCGGGTATAAGTGGTTATGTTTACAGGTGCAATTAGGACTTTTCAGTCTTGGTTGCCACATACATTTGGTTTCTGCTAGTTGGGGTGTCGGGGTCTGTCATTGACAGCAAACCTTCCGCAATCAAGGGAGAAATATACACTCGCTTGAAGTTTACCCTGTCTTTCAAATTGAGCAAATTCATTATTTCCAAAAAGTTTTTGGGCTCTTTGCAGAAATCCAATATTAACGCTCTCATCAAGTCCTTCTTGATGGGTTTTCTTGATGGGTTTTCTTGATGGGTCTTTCTTGATGGGGCTTGCCGATGGGTAACGTCAACACCACATAGTCGGGTTGCACTTCCTCGGTCAGCCTTGACTTTATAGACACTCTAAGTCTGATTCGTAGGTCTGATTCCCTATAAAATCTTATAATATGACCATTCTCATTGCAATTCTTCCCTTTATACGCATCTACATATTACTTTTGTGCCATGAAAAAGTCATGGCTATTACTCACTTTATCATTCTGTTGCTTGTCCTTACAAGCACAGTTCCATACCATTGCATATAGCAAGCCACTGTACAAAATGCAGGGAGTGGCCGAGCCTACAGAAACAAAATGCCTCCCCGGAGATGGAGAAGCAGACAAACTTGTTTCCTTTACTTCGATTGCAGGGAAACAGTCAGATGAAATGCGGAGCCATTGGATAGGCTGTTATATGAGCGTGTCTTACCCTTTGAAGAAAATCATAGTCACTTCACCTTTTGGAAGGCGCAAAGATCCTTTTACAGGCAAACGTAGCAACCACAAAGGGTTGGACTTGCGGGCAAACAGCGAGGATGTCTATGCCATGATGCCTGGCGAGGTCATAAAAGTATCTTCTGATAAGCGTTCTGGCAATTACATTGTCCTCCGTCACGGTGACTACACTGTCAGCTATTGCCATCTTTCAAAGACATTGGCAAAGAAAGGCGCACAGGTCTTACCAGGAGAAGTTGTGGCTATCAGTGGCAACACGGGGCGTAGTACCGGTCCGCACTTGCACATCACCGCCAAATACGGCAAGAAGCACATTGACCCGGCCATCTTGCTTCAGTTGATTAAGGAAACCCGTGAAGAAGCATTGGCACGTCTGACAATCGGCTGAGCTTACTTTCCATTTCCTTTTAAGAACTGCTCGTAGTCATATTCATTCATCCCCGGCTTATAGGTCTTTCCCGACAAGAACATCCTTGCTATCAGGAACGGCCAGAATACGGGTATCAGCCACATGACCGCCCGGTTGATATTTGAATTTCCATGGCTTTTCCTGTTATACCTGCGCCCCGGATGCCTCTCATAATATATTCCAATCGGTATCACAATGTACCGCCACGCTATCAACAATAATCCGGCCCATTCCAACCCGAACAGGCACAACCCGATGACAACCAACCAGAAAGCGGTTGTCTCCGGCGATAGGAAATGCCTTAGCATTTTCCCGCACAATTTCAAAAGAATATAGGCAAAAGCCAGTAATACAATGTACTCCATACCTTTGATTATTAGACTACTAAGTTAAACAATCTTTTCCATTTATGCAAGAAATCCTGCTTGTATTTTACCTTTCTCCTTAAAGATATTTCTGTTGATTTTCTCGCGCAAAATTAAGGCAAATATGACTTGTACCTATCTCGATGAGTGTCACTGATTGATGAAAGGGAGAGAAAGTGCTCGTATAAACGGTTGATGGAACAGATTGAACGTGAGCTACCGACTTCGTGTTAAGCGTTGGTTGTACAATGCTGTAATCCTTTTGATGAAAAGTTCCAGAAAGTAAAAAATATATTATATTTTAATGTATTCAGCAATGAACACTTTATACATGAATGGCCGGATAAAGAAAATGCCACTCCTTGTTCCTGATAACAGGAATAGGGAATGGCATTTAGTTCTTTAATATAGCAGGATTACTTGATCAGTTCTTTGAGGTTTCTCATCAAATTTGCCAGTCGACGTTCGACTTCTGCGTCCGTACATTCGGAAAGAGTTTTTTGCGGGCTGCCTGCAGCTTGATATTTTGACAGCCAACAGTCTTCAAATACGCCACAGGCACTGACCATCAAAGGTATTATTTTTGTGCCGTTATGATTGGCCTTATTGAACAAGGGTGGCAGTTCGTTTCCCATAATATAGTCGGAAGCCATGAATGAAGCGGACACAAGGCAGATGGCTATTGTTGAACGTTCCAACGCTTCTGATATTTCCTTTTCCCATTCATCGCTAACCTTGAGCCTTTGGTCGTCCCATTCATCAAAATCATAATAGTTTTTCAGCCCCTTCAGGTGTTTCTTCAATTTTTCCAGCCATTTGGCATCATCGTGTGAGTAACTTATAAATATGTGATGAATTCCTGTACCTTTTTTAACGATACTTTCTGCTGCTTTCATGATGGATAGTTTATTATTGTCATATTTATTAATGTCAACGTCTATGTAGCTTAACTGATTTCTCACAGCTTGGTCTATAGAACAATTTTCCAAAGAATTTCCTTTAATTCTCAACACCTTCAACTCCTTGGCTTCCGCTCCTATATGAATGGAGGTTAATTGGTTGTATGTCAAGTCTAACGATTCGATGTTGTGCAGTTTCTTAAAATCCACCGCCGTTAGCCTGTTGTGACCGACTATCAGGCACGTTATAGAAGAGTCATAAAACTGTTTCGGTAAAGCGGTAATGTTATTACAATAAAGATTGAGTGTCCTTAAATTCGGCAGTTTGAACAAGGCGCTTTGCAATGTCTTGATCTCGTTTTTAGACAAGTCGATGGTTTTCAACTTCCTTAATTTTAAGATGTCTTTCGGTATGTTCCGTATTTGATTGCCGCTTAGTGTCAGTTTGGTCAAATTCGTATAAAGAAAAACATTTTCGGGAATTTCAGTCAGTCCAAGGTTGGATAAGTTCAGCTTAGTAACCTGTTTTATCGTTTTTCCTGTTATTTCTATTGGATAATCCATGATTTTTTATAATTTTGCAGTGTCGGACTATGGGGGTAGCGACATTAAACAAGCGGATGTTCCGTGCAAATTCAGGAGAAGGTGTACGGATTCATATCTGGTAAGGGCTCATCCAGCGGAAGACCCGTATTTTCCGGTGAGAAACCCTCAACGGGATTGGAGGAAACCTTTTCATTCATCCGCAGCTTCGGCATCCCACTATCATTACATTAATGTAATATTCCGTGTCCTGACTTATTCTCCGTTTTCGGTAGCGACAAGGACACGTTCAGCAAGACAGCCACCTTTAGGGGTGGCTTTTCTTGTGTTGAGCCACGTGCCATGCCTCATGTGGTAAATGCCGTTCTTGGACAGGAGCCGCGTGGATGTATGTTCCTTGCGTATATGCCAACGCCTGCACGGTGGCAGGCTTGTCGGAATTGTAATGCACACGCACGTCATCCTTTGAAAAGCCTGGAGAGGCTTTCGATGCCCGTTTTCAGGTTGTCAGGCATATCTGTTTCGTTTTTTTGGTTATCATATTATTCTCTTTAATGGTTGAATTTAATGCAATAATAACAAATAAAGTGGAGATGTAAAAATAGCATCAGATAAACTTCAGGACTATTTTAAGTTCACAGTCTTTGTTATTCCAGGGAAGACGGTCAACCGGGCTGTCCCGCCATTGCTTATCTCCACATTCGTGTACCGTGCCTCCACTACTACCTTGCCGTCCAGCCTGATGATGCCCCATTGACGGGGATTGGTTTCCACGACACAATAGTTGCCCACGGGGTTCTGTATGCTGCGGTAAATGGGCGGCACGATGACGCGGCTGCCTGCTCTCAGCCCCCATTTCAATCCCGATTGGAACGGAACGGCATCTTGTATTTTAGCCAGTCGCATCTGCTGTTTCTTTTCTTTTTCCCGTTGATGGTCCGCTTTTATCTTAGCGGCTCTCGCCTCGGCTTCCGCTTTCAGTCGTGACACCGCCACATCAAAATCCTCGTCTTGTGTCTTTGGGTGCTCGCAGGCGATGTATTGCTTCTCCTTGCCGTCCATGGCATGGTAGTAATTTCCCTTTCCGTCCGTAATCACGATGCTGCCGTCTACCAGTTCGCCGCAGAATCCATAGTATTCTTCTTCGTCATTCGCCAGGATGCACACACAATCCTGATGAAGGAAAGCATCCTCGCTGTCTATGTGTCTGAACTTACAGTTGTCGGTCAGACTTGTATAAATCCGCAAATAGAAGCCACGTGGCACCAAGCCAAAACTGTTTATTCCCAACGGACTCTTATAGACATTCTTGGTGCGGCTGTAATACACCATTCCGACCCTCAGCATCTCAATCCTCCCGTATTTCAGCACTTCCGGTTTCCTGTTATACAGTTTGGCTGTTTTCAAATCAATGTAAAATGTATGTCCGGTATTGTCCGTCACGGCTACAATGTCGTCCGGCAGGAATTTTATGTACCGATACCGGTTGAGCTTCATCCGTATGTTCCCGTTTCCATCCACGATGCCGACCCGGTTGTCTTCGAATCCTACGGCTGCAAAATTGTCTTTCACGTCAAATACGGTGCGGTATTGCGCTTTGGCGGTGATGGTCTGTCCCATTTTCAATCCCCAAAGCCCAGTTTGACGGTCTTTATATGGTTTCAGAGCTTCTGCTTGCGAAGCGTTATTATCAAACAGGAAAGAACCGTTTTGCAGGTAATCCATCAACTGTCCGTGTGATACAATCGTCTCCAGCAAGCCGTCTGCATTCAATGTCTCGTCTTTCACTTGTCCGGCAGCCATATAGGAAACATTCCTCGCGTTTGCGGTTAGATAACCTTTTCCTGCCAACCGTCCCTCGAACATGGCTTGCCAGTCACGGTAAGCGGTAGGCAGACCGAACAGGCGGTAAAGCCCCACGTTGTCAATAATCATGCAACTTTCCTTGACTCTCGTCTTCCGCAGTCCACGCCCTACCTGTTGCAGGTACTTGGCAAGCGAGAGGGTAGGACGGGCCAGCTGTACAAATTCCACGTCAGGGCAGTCGAACCCCTCGCTGAATACATCCACGTTCACCAACACTTGAATCTTACCCTGTCTGAAGTCCTCCACCATTTGCTTGCGCAGCTTGGCTGGCGTCTTGCTATCTATGGCGATGGCATTCATTCCGTATTCCTTGTAATATGTGGCAATGTTCCGTGCGTGACTGATGCTGACGGCGTACACGATGCCCTTTTTCCCATAAGCATATTGCCGCACACTTTCATACAGCCTTTCGATAGTCGGCCGTTTGTTCAGCACGGTATCCATCTCCTTTACTTGGAAATCTCCGTCCGCCCCACGTCTTTCCAAACCGTCTATTAGCTTTTGGTCTTCACTGTCTGGACGTATGGATACATAATCAAAAGGCGAAAGCCACCCTTGACGGATGAAGTCCACTATGCTGTCCGATGTGATGAGCGTGTCAAACAAGTCCGTGAACCCCTTGCGGTTCAGTCGGCAAGGCGTGGCGGTCATACCTAATTTCTTCGCTTCAGGATAGCGTAGCCACAGTTCTTGGTAGGTTTCGGCAAGCGCATGGTGTGCCTCGTCTATCACAATCAGGCCTGGCTTTTCATCTTTAACGTCCTTCCAATGTCGTGACAGCCACTGGATGGACATCACTTTGACAACTCCGTTTTTTGGCTTCATGCCATACCGTGCCACCGTTTCCTCAATCTGCTCCACCAGTTCCCGACGGTGGGCGACAATCCATACACTTTTTCCTCTCTCACCCTTCAACCAGTCATAAATGACAGCTGCAAGCAGGTGGGTCTTGCCGGTTCCCGTAGGCATCTGCACCATGATGCTTTTAAGCACTCGCCAAGTATCAAATATGCGCATCTTGATGTCCTGTTGATATGGACGGAGTATGTCAGAATGAGTTGTTGTCATTTCATGCAAATGCATTTCAAAAGTTCCCACTCAGAGAATGTCATTTATCTTCAAAGCGCATTAACGAGAAAATCTTGTTTCTATTCTGTTACGAAACATTTGTTCTTGAACTCCTCCAAATCATCGCGATATGAATTTCCAAACGTTTCTCTCATTTTGTATTCTACTGACTCCTCCATATAATCCCAATAAGCACTTTCATCCTCTGGGTTTGTAAATACAGGTGTCTCTTGCGAATACAATGAAGCATACAGTTCATCGTATTTTTTTAATGTCGGCTTTTCGTCTTTTTTTTCGAAATAATCTAATACGGTTTTGAAGGCGACCTGTTTGTAGATAGGATCATAATATCCATCTGTTACTATATTGTCATCTGTATTCAAGCAGCAGTTTTTGAAGAGACGGAACAAGGTAGTTCCCTCTTTAATCAATTCAAGAGCGGACAACTCAGGATGATTGTCAAGGTATACTTGCATTACTGTAACTAAAAGTTCCTCTATCTCTGTATTGGTTACCACCAAAGGACTGAGAGTTATTTCTTTATAATCTTGGTCGTATGTCTTTGTCAAATACAATCTGTTCAGTAGTCCACTTAAATTAAGCAAGTTTTCTTTATCTTCAAGTTTTCCATTAAACCACGCTAAAACAATATCATGTGCAATATTCTTTTTTTCGGCATCACCATTCCTGTCAGCATGTAACATTTTCTTTACGGATTCAAATTGATGATTTTTAGGTGAGGCTGTTCTCAATGCAAAGAACAGAATGCCATGCAGATAATTTTTCAATAAACAATCCGAAAGAGCTTCGATTTGGACATGGCTTAATTGGTAAGCAATAGAGCTGATATATTTTCTACTATCCAGCCATCGGTTTACAATTTCCTCAGGATTGTTTCCATCTGTAAGCAAACCTTTTAGTTCCTTGAATGACAGTCTGTATGGCGATACGCTCAAGGTGAAATATTTATCATAGTTTTCAGGGTAACATATACTTCCTGTTCTGGTTTTAAGGAGTTTGCCAAACATCCTTTCCAATATTTGTGGCGTTTCATCTTTCCAGAATTTCTCACCCTCGCACACATTATTTCCATCCTTTCTTGAACTTTGCAATATATTGTCTTTGATATTGAATCTACCATTTTCATAGCATAGCAAACTATATGGATCATTTGCAAGCATATCGTAGATTTTTTTATCATATATTTGTAAGAGTTCCAACCAGAACAAATCCAGCAGTTTAATCTCATCCCTGCATTGTACCATTACATAATCTACATTTAATATATACAGGCGGGAGAATCGTTTAGCACGGCGATAATTATTCAATACTCTCAGGATAAGAGCACGTTCATCATTATTAAATCGTGCAAATAAGGATTTGGTAAATCTCCCATTAAATCTTTCCTGACAGTTCAAGTCTCCATACAATGTTTCCCATATTAAATTATCCTCCACTTTAGGCAGGTGTACTTCTACTGGGAATATCTTCTCCAAATAGGATGCAGCATCCTTGATATTCTTTTCCTCCAAGACAGTTGTCACATACTCTTTATCATACGCCACAAGGTATATTGTATTATTCAAGTCGGCCGTGTTTCTAATCAGCCTCAAAACCTCAAAAACTTCTTCTCTTTCAAGTCTGTCAATATCATCGATGAAAACGACTACAGGTCGAGATAAGCGTAAGAACTTATCCGACAAATCCATTTTCTTCTCATAGAGGCTTTCTTCCCTTATCGACAGTGACAGTTCAATACCAAGCACATTGGGTGGTGTCAATGTCAAATTGTTTATAGACTTAGCATATTCTTTAAGGGTTTTGGATAATGTACTGTATTTGGGTGATAATTGGTGTCGTAATGAAGCGAAGAAATCGTTCGTCACCTGTTCAGGGCTACGGCACATCCAGGGATTAAACTCCACTATTTCAGCCTTTTCAATAATTTCCTTTTTCAGCAAATTCAAGAATGTAGTTTTCCCGACGCCCCATTCCCCTGTAATTCCTATTGCATAAGATTGATTGTTAGCTTTTGTAGACAAGAGTCTTCGGGCAATTATCGACGCATATTTTTTCAAACTATCTGGAACGCTTTGATTGGCAGGATTGTCATGTGAGAATCCTTGAAAGTCCTTGTCTACTGTCGCATTTTCACCTTCTTCATTTTGAGATGCGCCATCATGGGTGACAGCTTTTGATTTGAAGGCTTTAATTATCAAGATTATTAAGGCCATTGCCAATATACAGGACAAAAGCATCCTGTAGTCAAATCCACCAATAATATCGGCATAAGCCACATCACTCTTCCAATTAAGGCAGAAGAGAAGACCGCCTACCAATGAGAACCTATAAGGACGGCAATCATTATCAATCCATATTCTGTTAATCCAACAATACGCCAGATAGATTATGGTAACAGAGACCGGTATGTTTACAAGACAACGCCCATCAAGAAGGTTGTAAAGCCATTTCATCCACAATCCATTATCTTCCATTGCAAGCCAAGAATACCATTCAGGTGCAAGCCCCATCCACACGGGTATCAGTAGGAATAAAACGATTGCGCAGAGCCTGTCTCGATTTAAGCGACTTCGTTTTTTCATGCTCTATCAACTAAGATCACATTTAGTAAACATTCTTCATTTTTCCTTTGCCATAGGCAAAATGCACAAAGGCAAGATAGCAAGGCTATGCTAGTATATTGCGCCGTCTTGCTCGTCCTGCCTAATGATTCTTCTTGTTTGCGACATGGAACTATTCCATCGTACAAACCTTATCATACATCAATCCTTGTTTTATGAAGGGGATATGATAATAGGCGTTGTTTATTTGCTCGCTTTTTACTCCGTCAAGCAGTTCCTTGAATTGCGTGACATTATTCACCCCAAACAGCACTTTGACCTGATCAAAATATCTCTTTGAAATGAGCCTTGGAAGAATTTCAACCTTGCGATTATAGCAACCTATTGTTGGATACCATATCCCCTCCAACATCGAATTAGATGGGTAAATCAATGACAAATAGTATAATAGAATATCTGTTTGCACAAGAAATTGCATATTCAGCTTTTGGGTAAATTGGCTTACCAAGTCTGCAGTAACGCTGACTCTACGCAGATTGTATCTTTCATTTTTATACCGATCAAGCGTGTAATTATATTTTTGGAAGACCATAAACCGACATGGCATAATACTGTCCACTCGGTAATCCCGTTTTTCAACATACAATGTGCTTGTTACGACTTCATGTAATACGTCATATCTGGCATTTTCCAGCATAACTGCTGCAAAAGACAAAAACACATCGTAGTTGAAAAAGCGGAAATGGTCATTTGCTGCACCTGCTGTGCTGTTATCCTCAAATAGGGATATTCCTTCATTTTCATAGAATTGCAGCCAATTCTCAAAGAAATCTACAAATAGCCTTCCTGTACATTCTTTCGACTTTGCAATCGAATTGACAAAATCAACAAAGTCATGTTTGAGGGGTTGCATGGACACAATATTACTTTCCACTAATGATATGAAATTATCATTATTAACATTATGATAATCCACTTTATAATCATTCAATGCTTTGATAAATGCATCCAAATAGTCATCAATCAAAAATTTCACATTCGAATCATCTTTGATGATAGACTTTCGTAATGCTGTTACCTTGTGGGCCGTAGGGAGATTGGCAGGATTGTCTTCATTTAGATATTCTGGCATTTTTCCAAGGGCAGGTCTTTGTGACTTTGGCTTTTGATACAAATCCCTTAGTAATTCACCGTAATCTTTTTCATAAACATTTTCATCGCTTAAATCATAATGTATACGCGACTTGACAAAAACGGGTTTGTATGCATTGCCGTTTTCATCTTTTTCAAATACAATCGGAATGAATTTCGTCTGGTCTACTTTTGAATAGATTTCTTCGGAGATAATGGTACTTTCTATGCCGACACCTCCTTGCCGCGCATTGGCTTTATTTGCATAATCCTTATTGCAGATTAGCAAGACCTTATCCACACTTGAATCTGAAATCATTTGCTCCATATATACGTTCTTATCCTGTCCGGCATGCAAATCCCAAATATCAATGACTACGTACACACCGTCATCCATTAACCTACGTGCAAGTTCTTCCACACGTTGTTTATTCTCCTCTGGATGCCAGCTATAGGAAATAAATACTTTGGGGCTATTCTGATACATAATGTCTGCTGACTATTATTTTAATAATTCGAGAATTTTTGTGCAAAAACATATCGGAATTATCATCATACACAATTTATCCAAAAGAATATGCAATCAACTTTTATAGAATAAGCAAAAGAAGTCATTTCAAGCACACCTTGAAATAACCCCCACCGCTAAAATACTTGCCATCATTCAGTTCTGCTACGAGGTTGATTCGGTCTTTCCATATGGAATATGTGCCTCCTACGTTGAAGGTGCGTGAGTCATATTCTGCCATCAGGTTCAATCCGTTCACTGCCTTATGCCAAAATCCATCATCGGGCAAGTTCGGTCTGAAGTTCAAGCCGCCTGCAGGACTGTTCTTATGTTCCACTCTTAATCCCCTGTCCCAAATGAATGATACGTGTACTCCAAGCGTACCTATGTTTTCAAAGCTGACGTGCTTCGTGCCCGCAAGATACCACCGTGTAAACCAGCAGTTCCCTCCGTTGCTGTCACGACTGCCTATTCCGCCTCCACCGGAGTTTTCATGCGTGCCGGGGTCATTTGCGCCAAATACAATCTGTGGTGTCCATGACTTCCACCAGCCTTCTTTCCACAACCGCAGACGACCATAGAAAGCCCTGTCTTGATTGGAATATTTGCCCCAGACACTTTGCGGAAAATAAGTTGAGCCATGTTCGGCGTAATTGATGGTGCAGGTGTAACCCACCTCCAGCCACGGGAATATGGTGATGTTCAAATAATAGTTGAACGTGTATTTCACCTCGCTGCTGCTGAAATAATGCAACGGAGTGAGGTGAAGTACGTTACCGCCTACCATGACTGTCTTGTCACGTTGCATGTCGGCAGTGGGAGCATGAAGAAGCCCCGTTGTCCCATACATGGCCTGAGCATGGATCTTGCCTCCCATCACAAGGAGTAAAAGGAAAAATATTATCGGCCATGTTTTCTTCGCATAGCCTGTTGCGACTATGTTTATTGCATTTGAATAAAATGCACATTTACTAATAAATTTCATTAGAGGAGAGGTATTTATTGTTATTACCTCCCTCTAAATAGCGTTTTTAATTTGACTCTTCTTTTATTTGTGACCTACCTGTTCTTGTACATCTCATCGTAATACTTCTGATAGTCACCGCTGGTCACATTGTCCATCCATGCCTGATTATCCAAATACCAACGGACGGTTTTCTCGATGCCTTCCTCAAACTGCAGGCTCGGCTCCCAGCCAAGCTCACGTTGCAACTTGCGTGAGTCGATGGCGTAACGCTTGTCGTGCCCCTTGCGGTCGGTCACGTAGGTGATGAGGTTCATATCCTCGCCCTCCTTTCTTCCTAAGAGGCGGTCAACCGTCTTTATCACAACCTTTATTATGTCGATGTTCTTCCACTCATTGAAGCCGCCGATGTTGTATGTGTCGGCAGTCCTGCCCTTGTGGAAGATGAGGTCTATCGCCCGTGCATGGTCCTCTACATAGAGCCAGTCGCGCACGTTCTCGCCCTTTCCGTAGACAGGCAGCGGCTTCTTGTGGCGGATGTTGTTGATGAACAGCGGGATGAGCTTCTCAGGGAACTGGTAAGGCCCGTAGTTGTTGGAGCAGTTGGTCACTATGGTCGGCATGCCGTAGGTGTCGTGGAAAGCGCGCACGAAGTGGTCGCTGCTTGCCTTTGACGCCGAGTAGGGCGAGTGCGGATTGTATTTTGTTTCCTCGGTGAAGAACTCCGTGCCGTAGGCGTGGTGGTGAGCCGAACTTGCCTTCGTGGTGAACGGCGACTCTATCCCCTCGGGGTTGGTCAGCTCAAGCGCGCCGTAGACCTCGTCCGTGGAGATGTGGTAGAAGCGCTTGCCCTCATAGCCTTCGGGCAGGCTCTCCCAGTATTCCTTGGCTGCCTGGAGCAATGTCAGCGTGCCGATGACGTTGGTGTGGGCGAACGTGAACGGGTCCTTTATGCTCCTGTCCACATGGCTCTCGGCCGCGAGGTGGATTATTCCGTCCACGTTGTACTTCGCCATAAGTGCCTTCACCGTCCCGTAGTCGCAGATGTCTGCCTTCACGAACGTGTAGTTCGGCCTGTCCTCGACGTCCTTCAGATTGGCCAGGTTGCCGGCATACGTCAGCTTGTCGAGGTTGATGATGTGGTACTCGTGATATTTGTTCACGAACAGGCGCACCACGTGGCTTCCTATGAAGCCCGCGCCGCCGGTTATGATGATGTTTCGCATAAGGTTAAAAGTTAAAGATGAAAAATTAAAAAACAACGATGAGCGCGCTCATCTCACTGCACCCATGTTCTTCATACATTTTTTCAGCGAGTCTGTCCAGTAAGGTATCTTCAGCCCGAAGATCTGTTTGATTTTCGTCTTGTCGAGCACTGAGTATGCCGGGCGCATTACCGGGCTGGGGAACTCGTCGCTGTGGCAAGGCTCTATGTCGCAGGCCGTGTTGCCGGCCAGTCCGGCTATCTTCTTCGTGAAGTCGTACCACGAGCAGACGCCCTCGTTGCTGAAGTGGTATATTCCGCGCTTTGAATATCCGTCCGTCGGATTCTCCTCCTCATAGTCCGCAAGCACGGCCTTGATGGCCACGGCGAGGTCGTAGGCGTAGGTCGGGGTGCCGGCCTGGTCGAATACCACCGTCAACCGCGGCTTTGTCGCCGTTAGGTTGAGCATCGTCTTCACGAAGTTGTGGCCGAACTCGGAGTAGAGCCACGCCGTGCGGATGATGACGTAGTCGCAGCCCACAGCCTCTATTTTCTGCTCACCCTCTAATTTGGTCTTGCCGTAAACTCCCGTGGGCGTGCCTTTCTGGTCCTCGCGACACGGCGTGTTGTACGGATCGCCGCCGAAGACATAATCTGTTGAAATCTGGACGAGCAGTCCTCCGGTTTCCTTCATTGCCTCGGCGAGTATCCTCGGGGCTTCTGCATTCAGTTTCCTGCACAGCGCCTCGTCGCCCTCCGCCTTGTCCACGTTGGTATAGGCAGCGCAGTTCACTATGCACCGTATGTCTTTTTCCTTAACTGTTTTCCGTATTGCGTCGGCATCGGTGATGTCCAGAATGGTTGTCTCGACACCCTCAACCTCTACGACATCCGTAAACGTATAATTGTCGTCTGTATCTTTGCTTACTATGCGCATCTCGTTGCCAAGCTGGCCGTTCGCGCCTGTTACAAGTATGTTCATGATGTTAAATGAAGCCCCAAAAAACCTCCCCCGTGGGGAGGCTTCCGGGCGGGTGTGGTTATTTTATGTTATTTGTGATGATTAATCAAGTTTTTGTCATTCTCCTCCCCACAGGGGAGGTCGGGTGGGGCTAAAATGGGCTCTCAAACTCCTTCAGCAGCGGGTGCTTCGTGTCCTTGTCGCTCAGCACGGCGTGGTCGGTCGGTATGCGCCAGTCTATGCCGAGGCTGCCGTCAAGGATGCTTATGCCGCCGTCGGCCTCGGGGTGGTAGAACTCGTCGCACTTGTACTGGAACACCGCCGTCTCGCTCAGCACGGCGAACCCGTGGGCGAAACCTTTCGGGATGAAGAACTGGCGGTGGTTGTCCTCGGTCAGCTCCACGGCGACATGCTTGCCGTAGGTGGGCGAACCTTTCCTGATGTCAACGGCGACGTCGAGAACGCGCCCTCTGACGCACCTCACTAATTTGGCCTGCGTATATGGCGGGCGTTGGAAATGCAGGCCGCGCATAACGCCGTATGACGACATGCTCTCGTTGTCCTGCACGAACTCAACGTGCCCGACCTTCTCCTCGAACTCCCTCTGCGAGAAGCTCTCGAAGAAATACCCGCGCGCGTCCCTGAACAGGCGCGGCTCTATTATCACCACACCGTCTATTGCTGTTCTGATTACTTCCATCGTTATTATATGTTTTAAGAAAGGGCCGAAGCGGCAAACCGTTTTCACTTGTTGCCCCTTGCTTCTTTACTGCTTATTATAAAAATTCAATATTCCAAATTCTTTTCAAGCGAATCTTCCTTTTCGTCGAGAATCGAGATGAGATACTTCCCGTAGTCGTTCTTCAGCATCGGCTGCGCCACCTCGCGGAGCTTCTCCGCCGTTATCCATCCTTTGCGGTAGGCAATGCCTTCAAGGCAGGCGACCTTCAGCCCCTGGCGTTTTTCCAACACCTCAATGAAGGTACTTGCTTCCGACAATGAATCGTGAGTGCCCGTGTCGAGCCACGCAAAGCCCCGCGCCATTGTCTGTACCTTCAGCTCCTTGGTCTTCAGGAACTCCTGGTTCACCGTCGTTATCTCCAGCTCGCCACGAGCAGACGGCCTGATATTCTTTGCGATATTGACAACCTTGTTCGGGTAAAAGTACAGTCCGACCACGGCGTAGTTGCTCTTCGTATGTTCGGGCTTCTCCTCTATGCTAAGGCAGTTTCCGTCCTTGTCGAACTCCGCCACGCCGTAACGCTCGGGGTCGCTCACCCGGTAGCCGAACACGGTGGCCTTGCCGTTCTGCTCGGCATCAACGACCGCCTGTTTCAACATATTATTAAGTCCCGCACCATAGAAGATGTTGTCACCCAGCACGAGGCAAACGCTGTCGTCTCCAATAAACTTCTCCCCGATGATGAACGCCTGTGCCAGTCCGTCGGGCGAGGGCTGCTCGGCGTACTCGAACCGCACGCCGAAGTCGCTGCCGTCACCCAACAGCCGCCTGAACGCGGGCAGGTCTGTCGGCGTCGAGATAATAAGTATTTCCCTAATTCCAGCGAGCATCAGCACGGAGATGGGATAGTAAATCATCGGCTTGTCGAAAATCGGGATCAGCTGCTTGCTCACTCCCTTGGTGATAGGGTACAGCCGCGTACCGCTGCCACCGGCCAATACGATTCCTTTCATAATATCATGAATTTATGTCGGTTATTTAATTTCTCTATAAACCCCGGCCACCTGGTCGGCGATTTTCTCCCAGTCGTACTTCCGCATGTCGTAGTCGATGTGCTGGAGCGGCTGGTTGATAACGGCCTGCAGCTTTCCGGCGAGCGCGTCGACATTGCCCACGGGGAAGTAGTCGCTGGCGGGCAACCCAACTTCCTTGTTGGCCGGAATATCGCTAACAATAACTTTCACGCCGTAGCTCATGGCCTCAAGCAAGGCGATGGGCAGCCCCTCGTGGCTCGACGGCAGGCAGTAGGCGCGGCAGTCGGTAAGCAGCGAGTGCAGCTTCCGCCCCTTGATGAAGCCCGTCAGCACCACGCCGTTCTTCCGAGCCATCTCTTTCAGACCGCGCGAGTAGTCGTCCTCGAAGTCGGTGTCGCCAGCAAGAACCAGCTTTATGCCGCTGTTTTTCTTAACTCTCAATTCTTCATTCCTGATTTGAGCGTAAGCGGAAACGAGGTGGTGCAGGTTCTTTTCCGGCACAAAGCGGCACATGCCTAAGATGTATTTCCCTTTCTCAATGCCCAGCTCTTGAAAATATTCGGGATAGTCGCACACCTCAGGGCGGGAGACGCCATTATAAATAAGGTGTACGTGCCGCGTTCTTCCGTACTTCTCTTTAATAAGGTTGCGGATGACGTCTGATATTACAATCACCTCGTCGGCGAACATGCAGCCCATGCGCTCGCCGAGCCTCAGCACCGCCTTGGCCGCCGCGCCCCACTTGTCGCGGTCGTAGTCAGGCCCGTGGTGGGTGAAGACGACTTTCATGCCCAGCATCTTCGCGTACGGCACGAGCAGCGCCGGGCCTATGGCGTGGACGTGCAGGATGTCCGCCCCGAGCCGCCTCGCCTCGTTGATGGCGCGGAATGTGTGGATAATCGCCTCGAACGACTTCTTCTTCGGCGTCTCGATGTCGACGAGCCTCACACCCCGCCACTCCATCAAACTGTCCTTCACGTAGCTTTTCCGCCGTATCACGGTAACGTCAAATCCGCGTCGGGCTATCCTTGGAAACAGCTCCTCGCAGTGCGTCTCCACCCCGCCCATGATGTCCGGGATGCCACGCGTGCCGGTTACAACTATCTTCATAAATATTCCTGGATTTAAGAACGAACAATTACTTTTGCAAAAAGAATATGCAAAAAGAATAAGTAACAAATGGGCCAACCGCCAGCCAGCCTTAAGGAAGCGTTGCTATACGTGGGCATCATTGCCCTTAGCTGACTTCCCGCATTGTGGTTCCTCGTCACGAGCATGAGCGTCTGGTGATATTTTTAGAGTCCGAACAACACCCACATGGCCTTATAGCGTTTGAACACCTTAGACTAATTTTCAAACACATTATTTAATATGCAAAAACAAGCAAACATTATAAAATAAAGCGTTAATTATGGCCGTTTTTTTATAAAATGTGCTGGTACACCCCCCCATATTTCATTGTCAGGAATATCTTTCGTTACAACAGCACCGGCTCCTACAATCGAATTCTCACCAATAGTAACAGGATGACAGATTAAGACATTTGCACCAATAAAGCAATTGTCTTTGAATGTGACTTTCCCATAATTAAAACAGAGGTTATTTTTGGACGCATCAATGTAGTGTGTCAATACCACACACCTCATCGTAATTCTGACTTTGTGTCCAATCGTTATATTTCAGGGTGCAAACTGTCAAATATACAACCCTCACCAATCGTTGTATGCTTGAAATCCAAAACATTGACACCTCCTAAAGATGTCAGGCGTGTACGCATCAAACCACTCATCGGCATATGAGTTACAAGCCTCAAACAAATAACCCTGAACAGTCTTTTTATTTTAATCATGATACCTCCTCATATTTGAATATTCCTTTGCTTTAAATTTTTCTATATTTGCCATTCCCTTTTATAAACCCGAAACCCCTACGTAATCCGAGCAACAGGTTTTTGCAGACCGCCAGATTATGGCATTTCACCATATACATCAGGCATTCCCAAAAAATTCGGTGCATGATGCTGAAAATGCTTAAAACCTTGCCTGAGCCTTTGGTGTATGGATAAATAAAGCGGTACCAGAATATCAAGTAGTTTCCGGCCTTGGCCTGCGCCACTTTGAGATAACGCCGGCCATCGTTAGTAGAGGTGGCGTTGAGATGACAGAAATAGGCATCGCGGCAGACGGCTATCTTATGCCCGGTCTTGTGGATTTTATAGAACATCCCCTGATCGTCTGGCAAGGCGTAACCACTGTCCTCAAGCCAAAGTTCTTCTTCAAAATGAATGTCGCGCAGCGTCTTTGTTTCGGCAAAACAGTTTGAGCCATGCCCTGTCTGGCTGTAATACTGAACATCAGGCAACAGCTTTGTGTTCACGACAAATCCGCCGCAACGGTTGATTTTCATGAAAAAGTTGTCGTTGGTGTTCTTATAAACCTCGCAACCAATAAAACGGTTGACAGCCCGTTTCAACTTTGAAGCACTTTTTGACTCGTCCTTCAAAATCGGTATGCAGCACTGTGCCCCGGCACTTTTCATCGTTGCAAACATCTTCTCGACATACTGTGGCTCAAACTCCACGTCGTCGTCGAGCAGCAGCACGTATGGTGTTCTGGCATCGCTGATGGCGAACAGCCTCTGCCTCACCATTCCTTTTTCGGAGTAGGCGAACCGCTCGTAGCCCAACCGCTCTTCAGGCGGCTCATATCCTATGGGCAACACCACGACCACCTCGGCCGGCCTCACCGTCTGCGCGTCTATCGAGCGCAGCAGCCTTGTGTACTTCTCGCCGCCCTTGCCGAGCGTGCGGATGTAGATGGAGTAAGAATAAATATTTGTAAGGTTGGTCATATCTTTATTAAATTCTGCGGATTTTATGGGTGTCAGATTTACGGAATCCAATATTTGTTTTTAACCCGAATCGGCCATTAGAACGTTTTGAACGTTGAAAGCCTGATTTTTATACTCTTCGCCTGCTTCTACTCTTATGGCAGGCAGCTTGTCTCCCGTTTCGCCTCGACGTAGCCCGCTACGCCTTCGACGAAAACGAAAGTCAAGCTGCCTGCCATAAGAGCAGAAGCAGCCTGAAGTCTAATGACCGTTTTGGGTTTAACAGTTCATTTTATAAATCTGTTGTAAAACTCTATCAGCTTCGCCCAATAGCTCTCTTTGCTCAGGTTTCGGTTGGCGAAGTCTATCGCTCCGCGGCTTAACGCTGTGTATGCTTTGCTATCGAGACTGTCGGCCAGACGGACGGCGCGGCGCAGGTCGGTGGCGTTGCCACTCTCGAACTGGAAGCCGGTCAGGCCGTCGATGACTATCTCGGGTATGCCGCCGATGCGCGCCCCGATTACAGGCGTGCCGACGGAGTAAGCCTCGATGACGGTCATCGGGTTGTTCTCGTACCACTCCGACGGCACTGTCACAAAGTATGCGCCACTCACCAAGTCGGTCAGTTCCTTGCCAGTCTTGTAGCCGAGGAACTCAACGTTATTCATTCTATTCGCTTCGGCAAAAGACTTTAATTCATCTTCCTTCGGCCCCGTGCCGACAACTTTCAGCCTGCACTGCGGCAAGTCCCTGAACGCTTCGAGCAGCGTCCTCACGCCTTTCTCGTAAGACAGACGGCCGAAAGACAGGAAGTATCGGTCCGCCGGCATCGTCTTCGGCTCGCTGACTATCGACGTTGAGAAGTTGTAGAGCGTGATGTTCGGCTTCGCTGTCAAAGCTGGCATATATTTCTCCTGGATGTTACGGGCGAAGTTGCTCACGTAAATAAAGCCGTCGATGTACTTTGCCGGACTGAAAAAGGCGTCGCGGAAGTACTGCTCGGCGGCCATGACCGCGCTCATCACACGGCTGCCCTTGCAGCACGTATGGGTGAAGCACTTGTAGAAACGCCGCCCTTGGCACGCCTCGCAGATGCGCCCGCTGCCGTCGCGGAACGTGTAGGCCGGGCAGACAATGCGGTAGTCGTGGACTGTAAAAAGAATAGGGATATGATATTTCTTCAAGACGGGGAATATCGACGGCGTTATCTGCCCCCACATAAGGTGGATGTGAGCCAGGTCGGGGCGTTCGTCCTGAATGAGCTGTTCAATCTTCCGAGCCGCCTCGAAGTGGTAGAAGTAGTTCACGAGGTTCTTCACCTGACGCAGCGGGCCGCGCCGTGTCTCCTTGGACTCTGGAAAGTAGCGTTCGTATGGCGACGGGCGGTTATCGTTCCACTTCAGCGTGAAGTAGACCACCTCGTGCCGGTGCTCCTCCAACAGGCGGCCCGTATTGAAGCACACCGTCTCCGCCCCGCCCTTGTTGAAGTTGTAAACGTCAATAAGAAGGACTTTCATAAATGTAAAGCCGATAAAATGGATTTTAGTGTTTTCAAAGAGATATTGCGCTGTTTTTCAATAATGGAATTGACCTTGTCATAATTGATATGCTCATTGAGCAATGAGAAATCATTAAAGTCTGAAACAATCCTATTCTCTAATCCGGTAAGGCGCAATATGCTCAAATTACGGCTGCCTGTGGATGTGTTCGGTAAGACTTCAATAAAATCCTTATTGAAATTCAACGCAAAGGCAGTGCCGTGAAAAGAATCCGTGATGAAGTAAGTGGAATGCTTTATATAATAAAGAAATTCACCTATGCCGGGCAACAACTTTAAATTCCCCTCGCGCAACGCCTGGTGCATAGACTGCGAAATCCTTAACAAAGGCAATCCCGCATGTCTTGCGAAACGCTGTGCATAATCGCCCAATCTTTTGTCATTATGAATCTGATAGACGAGCACATAACGCCGTGGCACTTGCACAGATCGTGCAAGTCTGTTCCAGTCTGTTACAGAGAGAAGCAGCGTCGGGTCGAGAACCTGGCCTGCACACGGTACACCCCATTGTGCCAACATGTTCACAGCGCTGTCCTCACGCACTGTAATTGCTGTGTATTTTGACAGCAGCTGCCTATATTTGTCGACAACATCAGCGGTGAAGTCTGTCTTTCCAAAACTTGCGGCAAAAGCTACTTTGGGCTTGCCGCTGACAAACGAAAGGAAGTAAGCGCTGTCGAATTTCCCGTTTAAGACAGGCCCCCATACTTGGTCGCTGCCTGTCATAAACACATCGGCATCAAGTTCTGACAAGTCTTTATGCGTTGAGCAGCGGCGTGTCAGGTTCAAGTATTTACGGCGCATATTGAGAAATTTATGCTCAGCTATTTTTTCTTCCGGGTAACGTACCGCCACATAAATAGCTTTTTTCAAAAAGTTATCAGTCCAGTTCTTTTTACCGTTCAAGGCTGTGATTACACCAAGAAGCCCGTGCTCGTCGTCGCGCACATAGTCGATGATTTCGCAACGGTGGCCGAGGCGTTCGAGCACGGTCTGCGTGGCAATAGCCTGGAGCAGCGACCCGTAGTTTGACGGGGCGTGCCGCGTTATGACTTTTATGTCCATCAGGAAATAAATTAATGATTAAGTGTCGGGAAAATGAGCGTTGTGCTTGGCTTGGTTTTGTATGGAAAAACAACAAAACGCAACGTCAAGACCGACTCAAAACAAGGCAATGAAAAATGCAGATGCACATCAACGGAAGGATGCAGGAGCATCGTTATCCGCAAGCTCAAACAGTCTTCAGCTTTGTTAAATTCTCTTTAAAATTTAACTTTTAGTATTTTGATTTCCGATGTGTGCCGTTTTGCAATTGTAAGCGGGCCTTTTTGGCTTTCAATATGACCTGTTTCGCAGCCTGAAACGGCCTGTTTTGGACGATGAAACAGCCTGTTTTGAAAGTCGAGACATTCCGTCCGAAAGCAGCAAGCAGAACGAACGGTTTTGCTTATAATTACACTCGGAACAGCCACCTGCATTTTCATATTGAAAATTTGCGGTTTTAGCTAAAGGCCGGATGTGCAACTTAGCGAATTTAACCCAAACGGTCATTAGACTTTAGGCAGATTGTCCGCTTATGTCTTGCGGATTGATTCACGCCTTGTAGAAGGCGTAGCGGGCTACGTCGAGACAAGACGGGGAGCAAGACGCTGACAGAAGCCGGCAAGATGTCAAAGAGCATTCCTTTTTTAAGGAATATGAATCCGTTACGGTCTAATGACCGTTTTGGGTTAATCCAGACCAACAGAGCCGCTGTCCTTAAGAATCCTGTTCCTGAAATCAGGCCAGAAATGGCACAGCACCCTGTAAAACAGCAGTGGCATCCTTGGCAATGTCTCCACCAGCGAGCGGAGGAACTTCCT
>OGRE01000151.1_pt1 | contig 85295 bp, 110 predicted proteins | sample 1553421 | NCBI WGS metagenome assembly OGRE01 (sample SAMEA2580076, study PRJEB22360) | human gut metagenome | biome: human gut; feature: human-associated habitat; material: faeces | place: Denmark | collected 2008/2010 | reverse complement strand
AACGCACCAGCCAATATCAGGTTTCTGATGATACGGCTGTTCACGGCTGAACCCTTCCATTTGTGTCGGGTGATGAAGTCGTCTAACGACCAATATTGACCGTTCTCTGTACGTTCCTTTAAAATTTGAGTTGCAGCCTTTTCTGCGACCTGTTTGACCCCTGTAATTGACCAATACAAGGCTTTCTCCTCAAAGTTGATAATAACATCGGTCTCCGATATATTGATATCCACAGGTCGTACCGTACAGACGCCAGTCTTATTGATTTCCGCAATATAGCGGGAATAGTCGGCTTCCTGAGCATACTTAAACGCAACCGACCAATATTCAATAGGATAGTGAACTTTTATCCACTGAGAGATATAACCTGTTATCGCATAGGCAGCAGCATGACTTCGGTTGAACAGGTACGTCGAAGCCTTATCAATAGCGTCCCACACCTTTTCGCTGTATTCCTGCGTGACTCCGTAGTTATCACGATAATACGGGATAAACCGTTCTTTATATTGCTGGAGAGCCTCATACTTCTTCTTCACCATCGCTTTACGAACGTCATCGGCTTCTACCAACGACAATCCCCCAAGTTCACGGCAAAGTTGCATGATTTGTTCCTGATAGGCAAACACTCCATAAGTATTGTTCAGAATCTTGTCTGTACCTGTGAAATACTCAACTTTCCTCTGACCCTCTTTACGCAAGACATATTCGTTATGGAAGTTGTTCTCCATCGCTCCTGGGCGATATAGCGAGATAGCAGCGATAAGGTCTTCAATATTGTCAGGCTTCATCTGTCGACAATAACCTGTCAGACCGGAGCTACCAAAGTGAAAGTTATCCTCGTTCCAACCATTCTTGAAATACCTGTACACCTCTGGGTCATCCAACGGTACACTGAAGATGTCTAAATCAACATTCTCATGCTCCTTTATCAAGCGTACCATGTCCTGGAACTTGTCAAACTGTTTCACCCCAAGAACGTCCTCTTTCAGGAACCCTGCTGCGTCCATTTCACCACCTTCCCACTCGGTTACATACTCACCCCCATTCTTACGAATAGGAACCCAATGAAACATATCATGTTCCTCCGGGAACACCATCATCGCACAGGCATGAATTGACTGTGCCTTAGGAGCTGGCATGATAAGCATAACCTCGTTAATCAGGTCAGAATGCTCAATAACAAAGTTCTTCACCCGTGAATGCGCACAGGCTATTTTGAACAGGTCTTCAGGCTTCCTGTCTTTCACGTCAAAGAGCTTCATCATTTCGTTTGTTTCCTGGAAGTCTAACCCATATACACGAGCCATGTCCTTAATCGCTGCACGGAGCTGCAATGCGCTGTACGTTCCCACGGAACATACCTGTTTCCAGCCGTACCGTTCTTCCATGTACTTCTTCACACGAGGTCGGTCTTCACCTGGATAGTCGCAGTCAATATCAGGGAGTGATACTTTCACACGTCCTGCATTCAGGAAACGCTCAAAGAGTAGGTCATATTTCATCGGGTCTAACTTCGTAATCCCTAACAGGTAGGAAACAAGACAACCACCTGCGGAACCACGACTGATACCCGTCATAATCCCATTACGATGGCACCAGTTGATAATATCCCAAGTAATTAGGAAGTAATCAATTGCCTCACCTAACTTGATAACGCCCACCTCTCGGTCTATTCGCTCCATAATAACATCTTCACCCCAATCCTCAATGAGGTCTGGGTGACGGTCAAGACCGTCGGCTATAAGAGCCCAAAAGAGGTCTTCATTTGTTTCATAAGTTTTCGCTTCCTGTTCCGTCATCTTATAGTGGGGCAAGTGTCGCTTCTGGACGTCGATTACAAAGGTAATCGCCTCAGCTATATTTTCAAGGAACTCCAACCCCTCTGTGAAACGGCTGTACACGTCCATGAACCCCTCATCGGTATCAGGGAACATCGCTGCTATTTCAAGGAACAGTTCATCGTTCGTCTTGAAATACTGATTGTCGCTATCGTAGGCAGTTGTCCCACCAATACTTTGAAGACGAGGTCTGATACAACTGTACTCCTCGTCAAGATACCACGCATCTACTGACGGAACAGCTAACAAGTTTCTATCAAGGAAAAACTTCTTCAGGTTCTTCAGATACCACTCATCACGGCTGTTCTCAACGTATTCGCACGGGTCAAGCTGATACACGGCTGCGTCTACTTTCAAGTCTTTCAACTTGTCATAGTCGGTTGTCTTCGGGTCAAGAAACAATATCAAGTCATCATTATTTCTCGTGATAGCATTGAAGTCATCGAGACCAATATACTTCGGATTATCGCAATTGATGAACTTGTTTATAGTAAGCAAATCTCGCCAACCCTTTTCATTCCGAGCATACACCTTGACAGTAAAGCGATAGTCACGAGGCTGGTCATACACCACGCACTCCATACCTATCACGCTCTTGATACCGTTCTTCTGACACTCGGCTTGAAACTTCAGCGCACCAGCCAACGAATTCTTTTCACAGATTCCCAACGTGTGAACTCCTAAGAACTTTGCCTTTTTACACCAGTCGGCATAAGTTCCTGTGCCGGACATCATTTCATATTGACCATGAACACCAAGGAACACCGGAGTAGGAATCTCTTGCTTTGCTGACCCAACATATTTCAGCCGTGTCAGTTTCACGTCGTTCTCTTTACCTTTGGCGAGCATATAGTAAACTCCTCCAAAACTGAACGCATAGAAATCGCAAGCCGTTTCAACTGTTTCCTCTCCTGAACCTTTTCGGTTCGGGTCGGCTGGGATTCCTACAAAGTTGAACCCGTCATCAAACAGCGCACCATCGTAGGCTGATTGATACAGTTCGAAGGTCTTTCCCCCTATCTCGACCACATAGTCTGAAACAGGGGTAAAGTCCATAAAATTCTTCTCCAGATATTTCTTGAATTTATCCATTGATTTTCTCCTTAACAAGTTGAGTTATATCGTCACCATCCTTACAGCCCAAGCCGATAAAGTATTGAGCGAACTTCTCACTAATATGGTCATTCAATTCGTAGGAATCTGAGTGAAAGTCACAGAAGATAATCTGAACTTCCTTTCCCGTCGTTTCCGCAACCTTAAACAGTGCTTCCGCTTCACAGTCAAACCGCAATGAACCGAATACGATATCACAGTCGTGAGCCTCGCTTTCAGACATCTTTGCCCAAAGATTAGCTACATAGTTTGCCGTCCAACGTGCCCACACATCTTCGCCAGCTAACTTCTTGAGGAATTCCCCAGTCCGCTGTAACAAGTTACGACCGTCCACCAATGTAGTTTCCAAAATATTCGGACCATCGGCTTCCGGCTTGAACGGAATAAAAACACTACTGCTCAACCGTTTCCAATCAGCATATTCCTTGGACGTACAGTCAATTCGCTTGTCCTCTCCTACTAAGATTTCCATCAACGTTCTACGAATGCCTTCACTGAAATCCCCCATAATCATAGGACGCTCTTCACAGGCAGCACCAACCATCAGTGCTTCCGCATTGTAAGACTTACCACTACCGATAACCCCTACTAATCCATATATCTTTCCTTTACGGTTCATATTGATTCATGAATTTTTGAATGCTCTTGAACAGCTTCCAATCCTCAGAATATCTGCTCAACAGTTCTTCACAGTTTTTAATACAAGTTAGGAGTTTCGCTGACGAGTTTCCAAGAGCCTGTTCATTCCGGCAGAATATCCATAGGTCAAGATAATCACACATCTTAAACAGTTTGTATTGGAGCTCCGTCATCGTCTCTTTGATTGACTCATCAGAATAGGGGAGAAGATTGGGGTCACCATGACAGATTTCCCATTCAATAATATCCCATGCCGCAGCCGTGTTATCATTGAACTTCTTTACACAGGCATTGAGGTCGCCTGTTACACTTTCAACATAGTCGTGGAGTAATACCTTGTCGAATACATTTATGTCGTAAGCAACGTCCTCTTCTGAGGCAAACCAACGGAATAACATACCTACGACCAACCCGTGTTCCAGGAGGTTGTACCCCCGATGATGGGGGGTGTTGGGCAACCTCTGGATGTCTTTCATTCCTAACAGAATGTCAATTTTCTTGTAATTCATACGAAATCGTCTTTAATTTGATACTTTATTTCTCACCCGATAAACAGTTCGTTCAGTAACGGGTTTCTGAACTCAACAGGTTGTTTCGTCCAATAACGATAAATAACCTTTGCCCAGTCAAGGAACATTTCATCGGTAAACTCATTGAGCATTTCCTTCAGTTCCTTTTCGTCGAAGTTTCCACAACGGCACAGTTCCTCGTATCGTGATAACTGGTCGATAAGCCTGTCGAACCCATCCAATGATGTAAACGTAGTCTGGTAGGAAAAGTTCACTCCGGAAGGATACGAATTTACGTCTCTTTTAGCGATTTCTTCAGCCAACGGAATGAAGTCCTTATAGACATGAAGATTGTCTGCCTTGTGGTAGTATTTGCCGACAGGCACGCCCACTATCGCTGCGACGTACTCCTGCATCAATGTAAAGTTGAACACGTTCACCGCACTGAACCCCCAAATCAGGTCATTCGAGCGCATATCAACGTAACAGTTCATCTTCCCACCCACAATCATAAAATGAATTGACCGTGTGCAAGGTGTGTCCTTTGTAAGAAGAATTGGAGCCTGTTCACCGTCTTCCAAGTTTCCATTGAAATTGTCAGAGATAGGGTCGTGAATTGTGATTACCGCCTCACGAGTGTCAATATCCTGTTTGAACTTTTCAATCACGAAACGCAACTGGTCAGTCACGTTCTGATACGTGGTAGGCTTCCGCAATTTAGTTTGACGACCGTTATCGTCTGCCTTGCCATTCTTGTACTGGCGTGGAAGTAACTGTCCGGACAATGTTACCATCGACTCAAAATTGTCCCCGTAACGACGTATTCTGGGTCCATATCCAGCTCTCATGAACTTACCATCATCTGAGAAGTTTACAAGGTTCTTCACATAGCTGGCAGGCATCTCCAAACTGTTATCCCCACGAGCGAGCCACAGGCTTTCAATCCAACCAAGTGTCTTATTCCATTTGCGCTCCGGCACACGAACATAGCGGTCAGTCGGGTTGGTGATTTCAACCAATACTGCTCCGGGAAACTCCCGACACTGATACCCTCTTCGGGTGACATCAACTCCGCTCTCCATGAGTCCTTTACACAGCATTACGAGAGCACTACTCAAATTTTCTGCTTGAAAATACATAAGTTTCTTTTTAATTATTCAACAATAAATTTTCCTGGTTCGGGGAGAACCGCTTTCCATTTAGGAGGAAACACGAACTCAATCTTCTTTGGGCTCTTTTCGTAGGTGTGTTTGATACGCTCGTTTCTTCCTTTGTTGAAAGACGCACCTAATCCCTTGGCAAACTTACTTGTTTCACAGAAACAGTTCTGTAGATTTGTCAGTGTCGGCACAGGCTCCCAAGGCAACGGATTCCACTTCATACCTGTTTCCCTGCAAAAGTTACCCATCAATTCTTCGAAATTTTCGTGAACCCATTTGATTACTCCCACATAATCATAACGCTTCCCCGACGCTCCGTCAAATGTCCATCCAATCCCCTTTAAAGAACCTGGACCAGTGATTACAAAATCGTTCTCACTGAAGTTGTACAACGGAGAATAATTCAGGTCGATACAATATTGCTGAGCCGTGAAGTCCCCATATATCTTCATCTTACGGAATACCCAATACAAGTCCTCAAAGGTCTTCGCCTCTAAGAAGTCATACAAGTGTCCGTTCTGAAAGATTTCATCTTCGAAGATACGAAAGTGAGCACGATGCTTGCTCATCCCTGTAATATGTTTATATTCGGGATATTGATAGAAGAAGCAATTCACGATGTAGGCATTACCATATATCGTGTCTCCGCCATCAACAACCTTGTCAAGAAACTTCGCAATATTCTCCAAGCCTGTTTCATAGGTGATATCCCCAAATTCCTTCTCGAGTAAATCCCACGTCTCATTCTTATTGAAGTGCTTGAAAAGCAATATGCGAAAGAACATATCTTCGGGTTCGTACTGTTTACCATTGTAGATTACACGGCTCAACAGGTATTGACTCACACGGTCAAGACATCGATATACATTCGTGAACTTAAAGTTCCGAAGTATTTCATCGTCTGTCCATGGTCCAACCTGTCCATTGTACTTCTTCCAAAAGATATTCATTCTTTCGCATATCCAATACAAATAATGGTTGAAATTATCGTTAGGAACGGGAACGAATTTACTTTCCTTTTTTGCCATTCTCAAACGTTTCAAAAGAGTTTCTTTCAATATAATCTGAAGCCTCACAAAAAGCTACAAAATCGTCACACAAATCCTGAAGTTCGAAAAAGTTCAAGATGTGAACCCCCAAGTCCCACACGGGAGCATCATACGGCTGGTCGTGTAACACTACATTGCCGCCAGCTTCATTCACCTCTTTTCCTTCTCTTACAGCCTTTTCGTAATCGTGCATAAAGGTACGGTGCTTCCGCCACATGCAATCCCCCTTAGGAGGCTCGCCAGACCTGTATGCTATACGAGCACAATATTCATCCCATTGGTCATCTCGGTAATCATACCGAACGTGAAGAATGTTAGTGAATTCACTCTCACCACACAAATCCAAGGGACGTAGTCGCCACGATACGGTTGTTCCCGCACCGTCAATCAATACTCCATGTCCTGCTTTTGAGGTTTCCTTCAGGAAGTGAGACAGCCCCTCAGCCTTGCACAGTCGCGACGTCATACTGTCGTAACCTTGCCAACGCTTGATACCACCGTTCTCGTAGAACTTCCCTACGAACACCATGTTAAAGTCTTCAGAATACACTCCGACTTCCTTTTCCTTTCCGTCAAGAGTTGTAAACTTATACGGACGGAGTTTCATACCTAATGATTCCAGGAACTCCAGGAAGAGATAAACCCTTGTGGATTTACCGCTCCCTGAAATTCCCTTCACCAATACTATGGATTCCCCGTCTACCATTACTTCTTCTTTGGAGTTTTCTTTGCGGGAGCAGCTTTGGTTTCCTCAGCCAGTTCAAGAGCTGTAACACGTTTCTTGATAGGCTTGTCGTCACCGAACTTCACCATACACTTCTCTTTTCCATCACCGGATTTGTACAGACGTGTGATTTCACCAACAGCGTCTTCGCCTTTCAGTTTCACCTGAGAGCCAACTTTCATTCCCGGAATTTCTTCTGACTCTTCCAAGTTCTGACGTTTGGTTTCACGAGGAGTCTTGTCAGCTTTCGCTGCCTTTTCCTTCTTCATACCTTTATCAGACTTCGACGGAGTCTTGCGGTTTTTCTGACGTTCTTCGTACTCAGCCTCAGCCTCAGCCAAACGAGCCTCCTCTTCCGGAGTCAGTTGTTCTTCAGACTGATAAGTTGAATTGCGTTTGTTCTGACGCTTCATAGCAGCTTCGGGTGAACCGTCTTCAGGGTCGGGGTCTTCAGCAGCCTCTTCTTTCGCAGCTTTCTTAGGAGCAGCCTTTTTGTCAGCTTTCTTTTCAGCGACTTTCTTGGCTGGAGCTTTCTTAGGAGCTTCCTCTTCTTGAGCGGTTTCGCCACCTAATTTGTCAAGGAACTCTTGAGCTACCTTAACTTCCAATTCACTTGAGTTTTCATCATTGATGATTTCTTCGAGCTTTTCAGCATCGAACTTTCTGTACTTCATCCGAAGTGCTAATGCATTACTTGCCATAATCGTTTTTACTTTTAATTATTAAAATTGTTTTTCTGTGATGTTTTATCACTTATCTCGCTACAAATATAACTGGAAATTTTCGAAAAGGTTTGATTTTCTCCCCGAAAAATCAAAATTATTTTTTGCCGGAATGACCAAATCCACCCGCACCTCTCTCAGTGTCAGTGAGTTCTTCGACTGAAGAAACTTCGACAACTTCCTCGGCTTTTGCATACGGAGCAAAGACGATTTGGGCAATTCTGTCACCATTCTCGATTGTTTGTGGTTCTGTCGACAGGTTAATCAACGGAACACCTACTTCCCCACGATAGTCAGCATCGATTGTTCCGGGAGCATTGATTACGGTCAAACCTTGTTTCACGGCACAACCGCTGCGAGGTCTAACTTGTCCTTCGTGTCCGGGTTCGATTTCCATGTACAGCCCAGTCGGAATGACTTTTCTTTCCATAGGGTTCAACACGATTGAGCCTTCCGGAAGATAAGCTCTTAAATCCATTCCTGAACTGTCAGGAGTTTTGTACTCGGGAAGCGCATTCCCACTCTTGTTTACGATTTTCAGTTTCATCTTTTAAATAAATTTGAAATTGTTGATTAAAGATATCTGTATATATTTAACGGAATATTCTCCTTTCGAACCTCGAAGTTTTAAAGTCTCCGTTGACGGATTGTTACATACTACTTCCATAACCTCATCTTTGTACATCACTTGCGTTCCTCTGTAAAGAATATACCATTTGTCATAATTCCCTTGAACTCGACGCTGTTCATCATCCTTGTACTGAAATAGAGGCAAGCCATACGGTTGCCAGAAATTCCTTTCAATAAACTCTGATACATTATATCCTGGAGTGAATATTGTATCAACGTGGAACTTCGCACTCAGCTCCTCAATCTTTGCACGTTTCTTAGCAGCTATATCCGCTGCAACACTTGCATACGTCTGGTTCTGATAAATAACCGACCGCAGTTTGTGAGTCAAATACTCTAACTGCAAGCTGGTTAGGAACGAACGATGTTTGTTCTCTGTCCTTCCGTGTGTACAGGCTTCTTCTTTAACTTTGTCCATACTTCTCATAATTTTATTTCGACTTTATTATAAAAGAAGCTAATCGGGTCAACTGCACCCCTCAAGACTTCTTCAAGATATTCTAAATCAATATTTCCAGGGTCTATTCCTGGCTTCCTTATCGCTGTCACATACACTCTGTCGAATAGCTCCCGCATCTTTAATGCCGAGTCTTTGCTCTCGTTTATAGTTCCAAAATCGTATAACAGGATAACCGTCTTAACACCTTTACGACGCATCATGTTAATCTGTCCTTGACCGATATTGTTCCCGAACGTAAAGCAACACTTGATATCATCTAAATGCTGAAGACCTAACAGGTTGTCAATGTTCACTTTATCAAAAATGCCCTCAACGATTATCACCGTCTCAGTCTTCCCCTTGATTATTTCATCACAACCCCCTAACAGGTCTTGAAAGTTATTCTCCGAGTTTCTGTAACGTAGTACCAAATCAGCTTCATGACGCTTGTATGCCTCAAGATTTTCTTTATGCCATTCTTTTGAATACCTACTTCGTGCCCACCACGCCACGCACACACCATCAATCTTCATTTTGAAAATAATGAAGTTCTTCAGCTTCGCCTCCAATGGTGTGTTTGTGTAGGACGGTTCGAACTCCGCATAATGCTCAGGCTGGAATCCACGATTGTTTAGATACTCATCATCCTCCAACGGTTTCAGACGTAATGGCAAATGAACAGGTTTTAACTCTTCCTGTTCAGCCACTTCTTCACCCTCTTTCATCCAATTCGACATTTCCCCTTGAAAGTCTTCCCCAATCTTAGGACACGTGTCAAGTTCATTCGGCTTAACTGTATAGGAGCGTTTCGCAAGGTCAGTCCGGTTGAGCTTCTTTAAGAACTCATAGACGGACACCTTTCTCGGACACTTCCAACAGTGGAACGTCGCGACTCCGTTCATGTTGAAGATGATACCCCACTTCCCTGCCTTGCCGCAGAACGGACATTCCATGTCCTTGTTTGTGAGCCACCCCTGTGAACCGAACGGAGTCAGGTTGAAATCCGATATTATTTGTTCCTTATCGTACCTCATAACGAAATTATTTTCTTCGGGGGGCAGGTTTCTTTTCAGGCTCCTGAGCTCCCTTTGCCGATAAATATTCTTTTAACGACTGTTTTGTTTGCTTCTTATTTAACGTCTCTTTTGGCTCTTGCGGGACACTTTCCCCCTCGCCCACTACCTTTGTACCAAATACTCCTGGAGCTATCTCTACTCGCTCCTTTCGCTCCCCAACAGCCGACTCACCGTTTCCCTTCTTAGAACGACGGCTTTCCAACTTGTCAAGAGCTGACATATCGAGAACCGCCTCTTCAGTTGTTGAACGTGAAATATCGTAGAAGAAGCCATTCTCGTAATTGGTAGGAATACGAATGATAATTCCGTTGTTCTTATAGTTACGGAGTTTATCACAATAGATACGAGCGATGTTCTTCTTTCCTTCTTCGATAGTTATGTTACCCGTGAACACGAATGAGAATGGCTTGATAAGTGTACGGTCGCCCTCTGTATTCTGACGAGTGATTACTCGTGTTGGGTCATTCCACACTTCGAAGGGGACATCCCCTGTTTGAGTAGCTGTTATCACCGCACAGTCATACTTCTTCGCAATATCCTTGAGCCGTTGGGCACACTTCTGTAACCTGTATTTGAGAAAGCTGGGGTCGAAGTCTATCTTCTTGTTTTCCCCCGACAGTAACAGGTCAAGCGAGTCGATACATATCAAGTCAGGATAGTAACCATACTCTTTCTTATAGTCCTCAATCGCCTGTACCAAATCCGCTATCGTCATGTCCATCATCTCTTCAGAAGCATACACGTCAATATCGGAGTTCACGGTTGCTGCCCTCTTGATGAGAGCTGATATTCGTGAACGTGTCTCATCGGTGATTTCACCCCTCATTATCTTTGAATAGGTAGTGTTCGCGAGCATTTGGTCAAACTTTACCACACACTCTTCACGACCACCCTCTAACTGAAAGTGAAGGCAGTGATTATGGGCGATTGATGTATTGTACCACGAAAAGTATTTCAGAGCGGTTGATTTACCAACTCCGGAGCGCATAATAATCAATGCAGTATCCTGTCGGGGAATACCACCGTCAGTCAGTTCGTCTATCGTTGAAATTCCTGTCGGTATCTTTGCCCGACGAGTTTCATCTTCGGCTTTCATTTGTGCCGTTCCTATGTTACGATAGAAATCCCTGTACACACGGGAAAACTTCCCACGAAATTTATCAAGAGAAAAAGCGTTAATTTCCGCCATTCTTCTTTCCAGCAAAAGCATCGCCTCTTCCGGCTTTCCTTCATTATACATATCCCCGACCTCGTGCTGAGTAGCTACGAATGTCTGGCGTCTAATAAAGGTTTCAAGTTGCCTGACCATAGGGTCATATTCAGGGAGCTTGATAGCTTTCACATCTTCAATTTTCTTAAGAACATCCTTGTTAGAAGGAAAAGCCATTTCGACCATACCAAACGTTGCCAAGTTGCCCGACTTCTTCATCGTGTCGGACAGAACTTTCAGCATAGCTTTACAGCCTCCCAACTCTCTCGGGAAGTTACTCAAGTCGAGGTTATCTACGACCAACGCAGCGAACTGTTTGTTCGCAAACGCCAGCCGTAACATTTCCTCTACGAAATTCGGACTCAATATTGCGTCAACCTTTTTTGCCATATCATTTCAATTATACTGCATCAACTTTAATTAGAACGGTGCTCTCTCGTAGCTTGTTAATCGCCATGAAAGATGAAGATACTGTATCATCGTGCCCACTGATACTCTCAAGAGTTCCCTTGTCGCTTCGGAAAGCAACACTATTGAACTCCCCAAACATCTGGTCTACTTTTTGCTTCGTATCCGGATGATACGGGCACTTGATAGCTCCTCTCTCATATAACGCTGCGAGTGACGCCCATCCTGTTCTCAAATCCTTTTTGTTCCCGGAAGTAGTCGTGAATGGTGTGATATTCTTTATTCCCATTTGGACGCACATATCAGCCAAGATACTTTGAAAGCCGTTGTTCTCAACCACTATCTCATTGGGCTTGAACACACGGTTCAGCAAATCAATCTTTGATATCTGTTCGTTATGGGATAAACCTTTCTCACGATAAATGTGCAACAGGTAGTAATTTCCTTGGATATCCTTCCCCCAAACTGTGTAACAGGTATAGTCGGCTCCAACGTTACCTGACACGGCAAAGTCACAACCAATCACCACCCGTACTAACTTAATAGGGAAGGACTCAATATTATCTACCAACCTGATGTTTTCCATCCCGATTGTACTCCTCTTTAATATCTCCCAAGGGAATATCGTACTGTCGTCGGAAATAGGTACGACAAGGTACTCACGAGAGAATACCATCGTCCCCAGAGACAGTTTTTCCTCCATTAGCTTATTCCATGTAAAACGGTCAGGAGCTAACAGACGTCCGTCCGGAAATATTGCAGGGTACTCAAAGACCTTAAATTTTGGGTCTTTCTTTAATTCGGCATATAAGTCCTCCTGCTGATACGGTGTACCATCAACGAGATTATACCCATATGGCTCAACGATAGGAGTGATAGCACCTTTAAACAGGTCTCTCAGCTTCTCACGCTGTTCCAGTGAGTAGATACTACTTTCGTCAGGCAAGTCATCGCTGACCGCTGCCCCAACGTGAAGACCACGAATAAATCCGTCCTTTCCACGCAGGTGTAACTTCGTACCATTCTCACATTCTATACTCGTCGCTGCCAGTGAAGCCTTTTTTCCAGGATTCAACTTCGCTGCCAACGCTTCATTCACACGAATTTCCTCAACCACCTTATCGATATGCTGCTTCCCCAGCTTCTCTGTATTGGTGATTATACAAGTCTCCTGACGATTCTTGTTATCCGGAATGTCAGGTCTCATAAACGTTGGTCGTCTATAACTATACAGCCTCCACAGTGGAAACGCCATACAGAACTCATAGGAGTTGTGAACAACGGTTCCATCCTCTAACTGAAACAGGTGGTCACCATCGCACATAAACCCATAATAAGACTCTTCCCCTATCGGTGAAACTACTATGTTGCTCTTTTCTAAGACAGGCTTATCAAAAGAGAACACCCTGTATCCTTGGAACCGCTTCTGTTTCTTTTCAGGATACTTCAGAAATTGACCCATTTCAATTTCAACATATTTCTTCCTCTTCGTATCCCACAGACACATCACGTGAGCTCGGTTCACCGCATAGGGCATACCATTCTCTTGCTCAACCCTGAACATCTGTGCTCTACCTATGTGGCGAGTCAATACCTTTCGGGGAGTAAAGTCAATTCCCATGACTTCCATTCCCGGATAAATGTCTTCAACGTTCTTCACGGAGAAGTCCGCCATTAGGATACGAGTCCCTCTGGCGAAACACTTCCCGTGAGAACGAGCAGCAAGATAAGCACTGTTCGGATATAGTTGTACCATGTTCCCCCACTCAAGATTTCTCCAACCTTGGCGAAAGTTAGGGAGCATAGTCGTTTTGAAATAGTTGTACGACTGAACCTTTAATGTCTCATCCATTGATTCCTCTAATTGGTCAATGTAGTTAAGCCGTTCAGTCTCAAGAGTAGTATTTAGGGAAAGAACATTATTTGTCTGAATGAAGATTTCTGATAGGAGTGCGTCCACATCACCCCCATAGCCGTTCATCAACTGATTTACAGCCACAGGTGGTAAAGACTCTATAACGTTGAACGCAGTAGAAAAGACGGTGTCCAACTGTTTATATGATAGCTTCAAATCTTCATTAAAATGTATCATATCTTTATACCAATTGGAACTTTTCTCTGAATCTTGATTCTTTTCTTGTCGATGAAATTGTCGGAGCAGCCGAGCCACCTGTTCCTCTCATGTGCTCAATGTACTTCAGCATCAACAGAGCGTTGGCTCTTGTATCAATAAGCGCACGGTGGGCATCTACCAATTCAACCCCCTCAAGTCGGCAGCACGTTCCGAGTTTATAGTTCTCTTGCTCAATGGCTCTGTAATACGCCAGTTTCTGAGTGTCCTCAACCCAACGAACATAGTTATAGACGTCATCTTTATTCCACTTGAACATCTCCTCTATGAACGGCATATCGAAGCCTTGAAAGTTGTGTCCGCATAATACGGCTCCAACCTTTGTATTCTTGTATTTTGACAGGATAGAGGCATAACCCCTGTATGCTTCTTTAACATCAACCCCATTCTTGAACAGGTTATCTTGCGACAGCCCATGAACGGCTTCTGCCTGTGGCGACCATTGATATTTGTCGACATACGGCTTAATCAGAACATCGAACTCCTCGACTATCTTCATGTCCCAAATGTCAATTACAACTGCCGCAACTTCAATGAGCAAGATGTCATGAAATGCTAATACAGGCTCTTTTCCTTTTCCACCTTTCGATGGTAAGCCTGATGTCTCGGTATCACTGACCGTGATGTACCTCAAATTACTTTTTGCCATAATCGTCTTTTATTTAAGAAATCATAAATTTCAAATCCTCGAGGTCTTTATCTCTGACCTCAACATCGTCATAAACCAATACAAGGTTCAAGACAGGGTTCTTCTCACCTTTCAATCCCAAAGGAAAGTCATTCAACACTATCGTCGGCTCGCCCTCCATTGTCATATCAGCACGACACTGAATCACATAAAACTTGATGACAGACTGTTGGGTTCTGTCGTGAAATTCAAACAATTTTGAATTAAACTTCTTTTCAAGTTTTTCAATGAACTTGCTGAAAGATTCAATGAACTTTTCTTCAGTTTCACTGTTACCCCCATCAATTAGGAGGTCAGCCAACCGCTTCGCCCCGAACAGTAAGCAAAGCCTCATGAGAATACCTGTTATTCTTTCATCCATTGTGCTACAAATTTACTAATTAAATATCATCTTTACAAACCGATGTTCTCGTCCCAAACTCATACTCCTGATGACACTTTGGGCACGTGAGTTCTATGTTTGTTTTCTCAAGCCTTAATTCGGGAAATGCTCCTTTGGATTTAATATGGCTAAAATATATCGGTTTTAGAGGCTCAGGGAGCTTTGCGCCACAATGCGTACACACGTGAGCACGCTCCGCCCATATTTCCTTAAAGAGAGCCAATTCACCCGTTGCTGGTCGGAGTTTAGGTTTCTTCGCCTTATTCCTTTCCGCACGAACCTCAAATCGGGACTTCCCTTTGTGGAGCCTCTTATAGTTACAGTCGTCACAAAGGCACTTCGTCTTATTCACGATGTAACGGTAATTGCCGCACTCCTTACAGTTCTGAAATGGTTCGTTATTCTTCGCCATAATCTGTCATCCTTGATATTTCCCTTAATGTAACGTGCGTCCCGTTTAGCTGTTTCAGCTCCTCATCGCTTTTATCCGCTTCAGACGCTTTTTGATATAGGTTCTTCCCACTCTTGTCCTTTACGAATAACATTTCACAGTCTTTCTTGAACGGACACGAATAGCATATATCGTCATCAGGATTATACGGGTTATCACCAAATTTCGCAGCGCAAAAATTCGGACCAGATATTCTTGACATCCTCAACCGTTCCCGTCTGAACACGTCATCTGATACAGGCTGATAATTCGTAGACGCCACAGGATTCTTCAACCCCTTTTCCCTTGCCCACTCCTTTGCGTGCCATTTCGCTTCCTCCGAATATTCCTTCCAACGTTTCCACGCTTCTTTCCCCATAAACCAACTCGGCATAGGTTTCAGTTCGTGTTCCTGATAAGAATATACGTGAAATTGAAACAATAAGAAATCCCAAATGAAATCCGCTCCTGCCGATGGTGGAAGGCTACCAAGAAAAGATACAACCGTCGAACGGTGTAAAGGTTTATTCATCTTTATCGTTCTCGGCTGTACCTTTGTTGCCCTCACCTGAAGATATTCATATATCCGCAGGACAATCTTTAGAGAAGTGTTATAATCATACAGCATAATCGTCTTTAATTTAGGAAGAGGAGGATTTACCCCCTCTTCATCACTCCCAATCTATCGTCACATCAATTGACTCCTGTTGGGGGTGGGTTACAGGTTTATAACGTCGTCCGGTCGGGTCATTAGGGTCTGGCTCACAGACGTCATTATATTGCTGTTTGGCGGCATCCACATCGACGTGTCGACAGAACCACAAACCTATCTCATCCCCAGGATTCAAATCCCCTACCTCAAGGACAGCCTCTTCCGTCATATCAATGAACTTTGCCCTGAATGGTTTATTATTCGGGGACAGTACATTTTCCATTGATTTCTGGTTGTATTTGTTCACGACGTTCATTTCTCCGATAGCCAATTTGTAGGAACAAATCGCATCCTCGGGACGTGTTATCTTTATCGTAATGTTTCGAGCTGGCTGCTGAAATTCATTCTTCAAAACGATAGCACGATATTCGTCTCTTCCTGACTTCATTGTCATCAATGATATCTCGTCAAACAAGTTCCCAAAGTCATCATTTGAAACAGGGGTGGAGGATTTAAATCCTCCTAATGAACGTTCCGGGTTCGGCTGTTCATTGTTTGCCCCAGTTGTTGTCGTATAGTACAGTTGCATAATTCAAGACAATTTTAGTTTTAAAATCTTATTTCTTCTCATTATCTGAGCCTCAGACAATTTACGTCTATGCTCCTCGGTCATCTTTTTACCAAAGAATGGGTGATTCTTTCCACTCTTTGAAGCGGACATTTTCTTACGAGTATCTTCCGAATGTCTTTTATGGTAGAAGGGATTCTTCTTTCCAATTTTTGACTCAGAAAGCCTCCTTCTTTTCTCTGGGGTTAAATTTTCTCTTCTTTTAGATTCAGCCATCTTTTTAATGGCGTCTTCAGAAAGACTCATCCCCAAAGTTCCCTCACCACCATCGGTTGAATTATAACCATGTTTTCGGGTGTCGAATTTCTGAATGAAATACTGTTCGAGAAAATCGAGTTTCTTCTTAAGAACGTCTTTCGTAGGAGCGGAAACTGTCAGAACTTCTTCAACCAGGAAGTTCTCCTCACCATACTTTCGTATGGCTCGGTGGAACTTGTGGTCGGAGCCTCGTTCGGTTGAACAAATATGCCTCCTCCATCTATTTTCTATGGAGTAAACTGTCTGCCCAAAGTACCATTTCCCAGTGGGCAGACAGGTGACGCAATATATTCGACCATTGAAGCTCATAATTAATCGTCAGATTTTACCTTCACCATCACACCCTCGTATTCACCCGTTCCAGCCTGAGTCGGTACGGTAAACAGTTCAGAACCACCACCCGTTGTTGCGGTTTCAAAATCCCAATAATCAGCTTGAGTGTCCTCTACGAACGTAGCTGTGTAAACAGTATCAGCAGAAGCCACAACGTCCTGAATTGCGGTTTGGTTGAACGCCACGCCACCTTTCAGCCAGCCAGCAAACTTGTATCCAGGAACAGCCTGTGCGCATATCTGTACAGTTGTGCCCATAGGAACGGAAATTGACTCTTCGGCTTTCGTTATCGTCGCTGAATTGTTAATTGAAACAGCTCCCTGAGATACTCCACCGCTTGCCGTCTTGACAGTAATCTTCACGTCTTGAATCGGGTCGGGGTCTTCCTCGAGAACGATATTCAAAGTTTCGTTCTTTCCTGTTACAGTATAGTTGCCGGACTTCGTCAGATATCCTGGCTTAGATACTGACCAAATCAAAGTACGACCGTCAATCGCCTCCACGCTGTTTGTAACCACACCATCGATGATTACTTTCGCATCAGCCGGAGTCGGATTGATTGTTATCGTATAAGTCTGACCGGAACCACCTGAACCACCAAGCGTCCAATATTGAGTTCTTTCATCCAATATCGTTACCGAACCACCGTTGTTACGGATACGTGCGATATAATACTCGTTAGCATCCTTTGGCGGCATAGTGCCCTCTGACGGCTCTGGTACGAGAGTCAATTTATACGTGTCAAACGTATATAAGCCTTCCAACTGTTCGTCGGTAAAACGACGTCCCATCGGTATGCTACCCAGCACGATAACTCGAAGCTGAGTTTCAGCCTGAAACGCCACACCGCTCGAAAGAACAATGTTATTCGCATTGATGATGTCCACAATCTGATAGACCTGATTGTTCAGGGGTTGGGAACCATCATCCTTCACGAAACGAACGCAAGTAGGAACTCCGGAGCTTTGCCCTCTAACAATTCCTTGAAAATTAACAGTTCCCGAAACGTTTCCTGACGTATCTACCTGAACATATCCGTTCTCGTAATTTCTTGAATCGGGACCGACTTTCAGCCAGTAATACTTCTGGTCGTTAGGAATCGGGAAGTCAAGCTGGTTATCAACTCGGTATCCTTTCAAATCAGAACCGATAACGTAACCACCCACCATATTGATTGCTCCCAATGTGGTGGACGCTGTTACCTTAAATGCTGACCCTGCCTTTCCTCCAGGAGATACCAAACCGAAGGAGAGGGAAGCGGCAAAGATTGCCGACACTTCAGGTTTCTCGTTCAGGAATGTCATCATCCGAGTGAGCTCTTCCTTTTCGAGGAACGTACCTCTGTGAATGTTTATCTTACTCATATTATCAAAATTTATTACTGTCCTTGTTGGTCAATTTCAATTCTTATCGGTGTGTCTCCGGCATCACCTGATGACGGTGTCACTTTCGCCCAATCTTCAGGCAATGGGTCAAGTGCCCATTTCTTAGATGATGAAACAACGATTGTCTGAATACCACCTGTTGCCGGAAGTTGTACAGCCGACGGAGTAAATCTTAATTCGCTGTTTCTTTCGAAGATAGCCTGTATCTCGAGGTCGTGGTCTCCAACCCAATATTGAGTCGGGTTTCGAGTGTCCTCTGTAGAATCAGTGATAATTCGCCATTTTAAGAACGTATAACCCGGACTCGGTGTCGCTGTAAGAGTTATCTCGGTTCTCGGTAAACGGCTTCCCTCAACGGTCGCTGTTCCCCATCCTGGCTCAACTATCTCAACATCTACATTCATAGGCAAGTTCATCACGACATTGACTGTTTGGTCTTGAGACATCATGATATTTCCATCCGTTGATACTCCTCTGGCGGATACGGTATAATAAACCATATTATCCATAGGAACTTCGAAACGAACATAACCATTGGCGTCTGTCTGTGATTGGAAGCCATTGCTCAACGTAATAACCGCTCCCTCTACTGGCGCACCGTCAAGTTCTCGCTTAACATTGAACGTCAAGAAATAGGAAGTTCTCACCACCCAATCCAACCAAGTGTACGATACGACATTCTTGTAGGAAACAAGATACCGTCTCACGAACTCTTCAATATCATCTTTCGTTCTTGCCGATTTGATTTGGGCATACATTGCTATCACATTCTTCTGCCCCAGATATCCCTGTGAGAACGGAAGGTCGAGCGGTTTCAACACTATTCCCGCAATCTGAATGTCGGCTGAAATCAAGTCTCGATTCTGTACGATGTATGGAGCCATATACTTCACATCACCAATGAACCTCAACGGTCTTCCATTTTCGAAATTCAAATACAGGCTTTCATCTTTCTCCTCAAGAATGTTATAGATGATTCCTCTCAAACGATAGTAGATTCCTGGAACTTTACACGGACTCTGATAACGGTCTCCAGTGAAGAAACTGTTTGTTTCACGCCAATCAGTGATTCGAACCTGATTGATAAGATTCATATTGGCATCGTAACAGTTCACCCCAAACTCAATGTTTTGGTCACCCATGCTCAGCGACTTCACCCAAACGGTCATCTCGTAATCAAGTCCCGGATAGACCTCCATCGCCTTGCTTGTATCGGCTTCGGTTGATATACCTACTCTTCCCGAACCCGTTGGCTGGAAGACGTACAAGTTGTCAACGAACTTTCTTCTGACATCACCCAGTATAGGATAGTCCTTCAGTGGTCCGACTCCAACCGTATAAGATTCAGAAAACTCAGCCGGAACGTCTTCCCCAGTGTATATCTGCCACGGATACTTTGTTTGTATCTCATTTTCGACAGGAGAACCCGTTCTTTTCATTTGTAGCTCATCTTCCCTGAACTGTATCAAGTCGGCAAAGGTATCACCTGCATAGTCTGGTCCATAGTCCCAACCTTTCGAAACGGCATTGACTGTTTCTGTACCGTACCAAGTAGGAGAAGACCATCCTAAACACCACCCCACGTTCTGCGGAGCCAATACAGCGAAGATAAACTCGTTTGGCTTTGAGTAGCCCACCAGACGTCTCAACTCCCCCTCTATCGTTCCCCCTGTATCAACTATCTGATACGTTCCTCGTTTGTAGAACTCTTGAATCCAATTATTGAACAGATAACGACGTTGGTCAAGTGTATCGATGTTTTCGTACACCAATCCCCACCCCTCAATAAATTCCTTCATCAAGAGGTCGCTGTTCTCCAACTGTCTAAATTGGCGAGCATAAATTACGATGAACGCAAAGTAGTGGGTAATCGTTAGGAAGAATGTATTGTAGTCGTCCTCGTTGTTACGGCTCACGTACAATGGGACTATTCCAGGCTCAAACAGCTTCTCTAAGACATTTATTGCCCATATCAGAACCTGTGGGTCGTTGCTGTCAAAGAACGTCTTAAAAATCGTCTTATCGTAAATCGTTGATGACAGGGGTTCGTCGTATGGGTCAATCATCGCTCTTGTCTTCGGTAGGCTATACGGCTCTACCACATACTCGAGCACCAAATCAAAACTATCAGTGAGCCGACCCAGCTCACTGAATGTTTCATTCGTTAGAGTTGTCCAATCGGTAAACGATTCACCCCCATCTTTTGAATACCTGAACAGATTGACTTCACCCTGTCGTGCTGCTCGCAATACAGGTATGAGCCCAGCTGGCGGAATCACTTGAGTATAAATCGTGAACCCCTTTCCGACTCTTGGAAATTCTTTATACTTTATCGTTGCCATTTCATTTCTTGAATTTTCTCAATAGCCAAAAGACTCCCCCACCCACTGTTGCTATGCCAGCGTAAAAGAATATCTTCTCCCACCAGCGAAGCGGCATACGGGTTGGCACCTCAACTTTCTTCTCAACCTCAACAGGATAGGGAGCTGGAATTTCCTTGATAACTTCCTTGTCTTTATACACTACTTTGACAGGGATGCTATCCTGTTTATTTTCAATATCATGCTCAAGCAAACCTGATTCCCCATGATATGTTGCGGTTGAACGAGCGTATTTCGTTTCAACCGTGCTTGTCGTATCAGGCGTGATGTTCTTGACATACTCCTTCTCAATCTGAACCTGAACGACCGTGTCCCTAACTGTTTCCGTTACAGTAACCGTCTTTTCAACGGGGATATAAATCTTACGACTGCACGCAGCAATCATAAGAACTATCCCCACCAGCATAAGAGCCTTTTTCAAAATTCTTTTCATAATCTTTTTATTCAATGGTTATCCATACTTCTCGCCCTGCTTTGATAGCTTCACGAACCATCTTCTTGACCCTTTCGGATACGTTGAATTGATTCTGTAACCGCTCTCTTCCAGGAACTCTATCTCCTACGAGAATACATCCTTCTGTGTGCCCAGCATTAGCTCCGGCATGGATAAGTATCCCCAAGAAATGAGGCACGTCTTCCAAAGCAGGATATTCTTTCCCAAATTTAGGAGAATATCGATATATTACTTTATAACGTCCTGCCGGAATACAGGTTTCTCCGTACACCTTTTCAGGGCACTTGCAAGCAATCCCCCTTGGAGTATTAGGACAGGTCTCCGGAAGTTTACGTTGGGTATCTTCCAAAGTGTCAGCTATCCTCAACCCATCGCAATATAATACTCCTATCGTTGCGGTTGAGGAAAATTCCTGACGAATAAGTTTCAATTCTAAATTGTCCATATATCTTATCTTTTATATTCAACAGCGTAAAAATACAGCAAAAATTCTCTTGAAACAAGTCTAATTTGCGGGATAGAACACGGGTGAGAACTCGTTTGACTCATCAAACATCACGTTTCCTTCCAAGTCTCTCATTATGAATTTCTTGATTCTCGGAAGCATGAAATCTGATACAGGCTCATCAACTGACGGCTTGAACCATTCAGAAGCAACATAACGAACCCCCTCTGTATTCTTAACTATCTCTAACAGGTTATCCCACTCAACTCGCTGACCAGCTTCCCAAAAGCGGAAATCAAGATACTTCGTCATTCCAACCTGTATATTCTTTCTTACGACAGCCGTGTCATATCCGGCTTCCAATTCACAACGGAAATCAACTCCGGCTTCACCACCCACTTCATACCAGATAGCATTCTCGAGCTTGATACCCATCAGCTTCCCGGACACTATCATATCACCAATCCCGAAATACGGAGTAGCCTCATCAAGCAAGGTTTTCAACTCTGCGTAGGAGAGCTCTTGACCGTTCTGGGTCGCCAACTGAATATGAATGAATGAATCTTCCATAATTCCTACAAACATAATCTTGAGGATACGGTTATCGAAGTTTTGAAAGATTTGTGTCAGCTTCTCAATAGTGGCTGTCGCATACACGTTTTGATGATTCAAAATTCTCCTCCTGAACATCTCATCACTTTCAGTATCTCGCCCACCAATTGCATAATATTCATTCGTGCATTCGTAGTGCCCCTGCGGAATTGGGTTCACGGTTGTAATACTGTTCGCATCTACATTCGTAAACCGTCCTATTGCCTCGCTTCGAACCTTTACATAACCATACCCCGACTCGCCAACTGTAAGCGTATTTTCGATGGCGAAACGAACCCCATTTGTGCTCACAAAAGTATTCACTCCAGCCGTGTACGTTGTTCCTGGTTCAGCATATACTCGTATATAAGTAGAAGAACCCAACGCACCATAACGAGCCGACACACCAAACAGGGACGCTGCTCTATCGAGATAATCCCCAGAAGCGGTTTCGGGGAAGATTTGTGTCTCGACTATCGCCACGTCCTTGATAGCCTTTTGCGCAACCTTTGCCGTCGCATAAGCAGCGGCATTCAAGACGGAGTTATCGGTGATATCAGATACCTTGTCCGTCTTGTTTAAGAATATTTCAACCCAAAGATTCTTCAGGAATGAAATGGTATTATTTACTTTCGTTATCATATCTGAATATTTGTTACAAGAAAATTATTCGTTACTGTCTTCGCCTGTATCTTCATGAAGATAGCGTCTTCCTTCCTGTACAGGTCAAGAAGATTTACTGATACCCATCGAGCATCCCTCTGAAACATATTCACCAAGTGCTTGAATAGGGACGGATACTGTATCGCATTCACGGAAGAACCAATAGCCTCATTAGGAAGCCCATAATTCGGAAACTCCGGAATTGTGCCTTTCAGAGCATGAATGATTGTGTCCAAAGCCTGTCCGATAGCAGCCTCATATTCAAGTGTCACCAAGTCATCGTTCTCAAACCGGAAATTCTTGTCGATATCCTTGCCAAGTATCTTTTCGGAATCAAGATTATCCACAATATTCGGAATATTGAAATTCCCAGATGTTCTGATATTAATCTTAAACATTCCGCCACCTGTATTCGCATCATAGTCCTCTTCCTCTACTGCATTATTTCGAGCGATATCAACCCAATCATCCTGGGGATTGTTCGAGCCTAACTGTGACGATACATTCTCAAACGTTTCCCGAGTCTTAAGAACTCTCTGAAGAGCAACGTTCATTCCGTACCGCCCAATAATAGCTGAACGCAACCATCGTGATGAATTGTCTATCGTCCACAGCTTCGTTTGGCATTCGGTGAACATATCAAGCAATTCCCAAGAATCAATTCTCGAAAGACCTGTTGCCTTTAAGGTGAACAACGGCTCAATCTCCTGTGATTGTTTCATCAGAGTGTCAAGCCTACCAAACGAGTCTCCAATATTGACATCGTCCTGACCTGTATAGTAAGCAACTATCAACGGATAGTAGGAGTTGCAGAACAATGCAAACGACTCAAAATACGATTGAATGTCGTACCCTGTTTGCTTCTTAAATGTTTCTAATGCGTCTCTCATAACCATCCCTCCAATACTGTTTCGGTTACAGGCTGTAAAGAATCCGTCACCACTGACGCAACTTCATTGACTCCTGTCTGTATCATCGAAGGAAGTAACTTGTCGAGCAAGGATTTATCATTCTTGTTAGACACGGCTTCCAATGGAGCCAACGCAATCATCGTCATGTTATAGTTCCACACCATATTCTTCGACAAGTCCTGTGAAAACTGTACTCCGGATGGCGGGATTGAAACAAGGTAACTTTCCCCGAGTGCCATATTATAGAAGTACAGTCTCAATGGTCTCCCACTTTCATCAAGACCGACGCTCTTACTTATCATTGCCTGAAGTATCTTCATCACGCCATAACCTGTCTTGACGTTCATGTTGAAACTCGAAAATGCAAGTCCTGAAATTGAACCGCTTTTCTTCGTAATGTCGAACAGGTGATATTTCCCTGCATTGACGCTTTTGCTTGACGCATCAATGCTCACGGATGGCTTCGGATTGATTAGTATCTTGAACTGCCGACCGAAACTTCCCTTAATGTTAATTTCCTGAGGTGAATAGGAAGGAGTCGACAATACTGTTACTCCTGCCATCGACTTCTTGATATTAGTTCGGGTTGGTTCTGTCTTCGATATTGAATCCGGCATTATAGGGAATGTCAGATAATCTATCGTGTTGTCGTTACTATCCGCAAGTTCCAAAGCAACCATGTACCATTCAAAGTCATTGGGATACAAGCTCGCAAGAGCCTGTCCCCCGATTGACTTCGCCATGTTCATAACTGTATCTAATGCAGACATATCTTTTAAATTTTCTACAAATATAGTAAATCGCTACAAAATTTTCCCCACACTTGTCGTTGCTCCTGTCTGAGCAGCAGCAGTACCAGTGGTCGAAACAGTAATTCCAGGTTGAACCTCTCCCGTCTTGACAAACGTATCAATCGCATCCGCCAAACCGTTTGCGAACTTACTGTCATCAATCTCAGTTTCTTTTCTCATTTGCGTCATCAATGTAAGTATTGATTGCGCGAGTGCTTCTTTCTGTAATGGCATAACTCTATTTATTAAAGAATTGTTTCAATAAACTACTCAACTCGGTTGTCTTCTGTATTGTAGGAGGTAACGGTGTTCCGCTCGGTCCAACAGCCGTTGAAACTGTTAGCGTGGCGATAGCATCCACAATCTTTGTCAGAAGCTCATTCAACCCTGTCCCTCCATTGATAATAGACATCTTCCCATTGCTTATTTCAATCATTGCATCACCCTGAGACAGAGTGGCTTTCTTGTCCTCAAAACGTAGGGTGCAATCGAAGATTGTCGTTTCCGCTTTACTTTCATTGACGGTATGGTTATACTGAGTTTCCCCCACCTTTGTTTCGGTCACGAACCCTTGCTCGGTTACAGTCGTTTTTGAGAAGTTTTTATCGTCTCCCTCACCATACGTAGCAGAAACGGTCATTTCTTCCTTATTGATGCTTATTCCCGACTCATTTTCGGTGACAGGGTCTATCAGTTTAGCAGTGAGCTCTTCGAAAGCCTCTACTTCCACTTTCTTGTTAGCGGAAACTTTCACTGTACCCGTTGAACCTACTTCAAGAAGAGCGTTCTCATCCCCAAGCGCATTTATCTTAAGAGTTCCGAACTGTTGCCCTCTCACAGAAATAAACAGCGTTCCTCTCTTTGCGCTACCTGTAATGCTCAAAGAACCCTTATCCCATTCACGAAGGATTGAAAACTCTTCATCACTTCTCATAGGGATACGACCATTCGTTGAAATAAAGGTTCCGATAATCATCGGCTGGTTCATGTACGATTGTGCTATCCACATCACCGGAGTTCCTTTCTCCCCTACCTTTCTTGGAAAGGTTATATTCTGAAGAGCCTCGTTTGAAATGAAGCATTCGTGAATGACATTTCCTTCACTATCATCGATGATTGATATCTTATTCGTTCGAAAACAGGTGTCAACGAACTTATCACGGTCCACCCCTTCCGGAATTAGAACGTATCCAAATCCGGTTGTTTGCTGAACCGTTCCCTGCTTACGAACAGGGGAAACTCCCTGTTTCCCTACCTTTTTAAGTCTAATCGTTGCCATCTTTAAACATTTCTCTTTCTAAGAAGAAGTTAAACACATCAATATTCACACCAAACTTCGTCGAAGACGGAGCTATCACATCGTCCTTATGCTTGGGGTCTCGCTTCTGAATATCCGCCCGAATTCCATCAATATCAACGATGTTGAAATAATTCTTCGCAGCATTCGTAATGTACTCAAGGAGCATCCCCCTCTCAACTGTCAGAACAGTAACACGGTCAATCACATCATTTGTAAATGTAATTGTATTGTTCACCGCTGTCACGTAGAAGAGCTCCTGCGTGCTCTCTAATATAACGAAAGTACCAACCTTGATACGTCTGTCCCCATTTATAGTTATCGTTCCTTTACGAGTGAACGGGAGATACGAGGTCGTCTCCACCACATACAGTAAATCATTCAACAACGCTTGGGACATTGTATTGATATTCTTTTCGTCGTCTTTTCCTTTCAGGCTCTTTTCAGACAGATATATATCATTCGTGATACACCGTTTATTTCCGAAACGTTCGACATACTCATTCAGGAAAATAATAGGAACCAACGCCAGCGAGGAGAACTGTGAACTACCTGTCAATGCGTTTTGAGGCATGATTCGATACCAAGCATACGCACGATTATCATACTCAAGTGAAAACGATAACAGGTCTTTCGGTTCTATCCCTATGAACTCTTTTGAGTTGACAACGTTCTGAATTGCCGTCTTCGTGAACGGAGGCTGGCGTATCATCAGGTCGAATTCGTTCCCCCATGTATCCCCCCAAAATTCAACGAATGGCTGCTGACATATCTTGTTAAAGAAATCAAGCAACGTTCCTTCGGGGTTCGTCAATGAACGGTCGACAATTCTTCTATCTGAAAGCTGTCCGTCTACCCACAGGGTAATCATCTGCCATACCCCCTTTGCATCAGGACGCTTTGCGCAATGCGAAAACAGGCTGTTAGGAACGATTCCAATGTTTGACAACTGGTTCACAATAAACGATGACACGGTGTCAATCTGCTGGAACTCATAAGCAAAATAATAGTCATAAGAACCTGTTACCATGTTACGCTTGAACCACGATGATTCGGGGTCTCCGCCATAGAACCACCTGTCCGGACTTCCCTCCACAAATTTCAAAGGAATAAAGTAGGAACCATCCTCGACAAGGAGCTTCATCAAGTCCCGACCTGATATTGATACGGAGTAATCTGTACTTTCGGAATCAACATTCGTTGACACGGTATCTATCAACCCCATCATATCCCATATCAACTTGTCATTCAATTCAGACGGTTCAACGATGTGAGTGCTTGACTGGCGTTTTCCCATGTCCTCATATTTCTCCTTCTTCAACTTTTCGAAGCGAATAAATATCATATCGTTGTTCTGAATGAACTTCGAAAACCAATCCCGATGAATACTTCCTCGCTTATCTGTGATATTAAAATGATTAGCAAAGTCTTCACCGAACGTCTGAATTGTAAGCGTATCAGTTGGAACGAGCTCCATCGAGAATGTCCCCATTGATATATCTTTATTCGTTGAACAGGTTCTTATCCAGGAACTGATGTCATACACCTTATTGAAAGCACGTGAATAAACCCAAACTTTAATATTTAAGGCTTTCATCTGAACATGGTACTCTTTATTCTCATCGCCCGAACCTGACGCTGCGGCACGTTTCTTCGCTACATAGGAATCATTGATTGGCTTTGAGCTACTCGAATCACCATTGTTTGTAGGAGAGTCCCAAGGCACATATTCGGGGTCTTTCAGAAGCTCTTTTTGTTTCGTTGACCAAAACGCTGAAAAGCTACTATACTGCCTCATAAACAGGTCAGAAGCAAGTATCTCCTGGAGCTCCGCTGTAATTTGTTTATTCGGGATGGCGTACCATGTTCCGACCATTATCAACGGTGGTTTATTCTGCTCTATTTCACTCTTATATTTCTCCTTCATTTGAGGAGAATAGCTGTTTATAATTATCTCAGCATTCGTCCAGTGTCCATCGGTAAATTTCAGGAAGTCATCAACGGTCAAGTCTTCTTGATACCCTTGCTTTTTCAAATCATCAAGGAAATCTTGGATAGTCGCTGGTTCGCGACTATCTTCGATTCCTTTGAACCAATCGGTTGAATACGGAGGTATTTTCTTTTCTTCTGCCATAGTTATTCAGATTGAATTGTTATATTATTCATTGATTTTTTAACACCATCCTGAACTCCTGAAGAAACATTTTCCCTGATTTTCTGAAGCTGTTCATCTGTCAAATTTAAGGCAGGGAATCCACCCTGTTGCCCTGTACCTGAACCAGCACTTCCTGGTGAAGGAGCTACGATTGTAACAGGTATCGGACCCTCATCTTTGATTGCTTTAACAACCGCAGCGATAGAACCTTTTCCACCAAGAATTTCTTCATATCCATCCTTAATCTTTCGATTCTGTGTTGCGGCAGTAGAAGCAGCGATGTCGCCAACCTTACTTCGAGCGTCAGCCTCCGAATATTCAGCACCCGTTGAACGACCACGCTGAAATATTTTCTTCGCATCATTTCCGGTTGCCTTTTCCAAGTCAATAATATCAGTCATTGACAAATTAGGGAAGATTTGTTTCATCACCTGACGACCCATTTCACCCCCACCCGTCATCTTCTGAATTCTTTCGAAGAACTGTTGCTGAAGTTCAGGTTTCTCCGGCATCTGTTCAATCATCGCTTGTAAATCTGATAATTGAGCATCTGGACCAGCAACCTCTCTTGCGGTTCTCAAAAGCAACGCTTGGCTGACGTCGTCTTGACTTACATTGTTCCCCATTAAAGAGTTCTGTACACGCTCTAATTGGCGACCCTCCATCCCAGTAGCATTCTGTATGCTTGTCATGGAACGTACTATTCCAGCCGTATTGAGTGAACCTGTCCTGTTAAGCACATTCTCCCCCATACGATTGAACGATTGTAGGTACTCCCCAAGTGTCGAAGCAATGTATTGGTCACTCTTTCCGAGTCCCTGTAAATTGGTATCGAAAGCCTGTACAACGTTGGCTCCTGTACGACCTGAACGGTCAAACCGTGTTGTCGCTAATACAGAAGCAGCGTCATCTTCAGACAGTCCTCGAATCTTTCCAGCCATCAATAGTTGGTTCACATCATGAAGAGAAGTGTTCCGTTCATAGACTCCAGCCTTTTGAAGAGTTGTAGCCTGAGACAGATAGTCTGTCATATTCAAACCCAACGTCCTGGACGCCCATGTAGGAAGTTCATCTTTATCAGTCACCAATCCTGCCTTATCCGCTTGGCGGTATCTTTCCCGTTTAACAGAACGTTCCCAATCCTTCCAAGCATCTGCTTCCGCCATATTCTGTGGGGCAAACTTCATATCCCCCAAAGAAAAGTTCCCATCCTCGTCGACTCCTGGACCTTTTAACCGAGGATTTCTTGCCTTCTGGTAGTCCATAAAAGTTGTCCCACCATCTGTAACATAATCAACTGCTTCACCAAATGAATCAACGAATTGACTTCCCAACGCTTCACGATAGGAAATGTTATGTAAAGCGGAATAATCCCCCAACGCTCTATCGTTCTGGGTTGCCGCCATTCGTCCAACTTCCTTCTTTTCAGCTTCGGCTCCCGATATACCGAATGTCAGCATATTCAGCAGCCAATGATTACCCCTGTTATTTCGACGTTGAAATTCGTTTTCCGCACCGTACTGTGCAGCCTCATACTTCGCTTGCTGACCCAATATTGTACCAATCCCCATGATAAGCGCACCGAAAGGAAGCATTCCCATCAGTCCTCCCATACTCGTAGGGAGCTTGAACCCCTTTCCAAACATTCCAGCACCACCCTGTCCAGGAGTAGGAACTTCAGGGGTTGCCGGAGGTGGAACTTGCGGAGGTTCTCCCCCACCAGCCGAAGGAAGCACACCATTAGTGTCATCCCTCTGGGTCTTTTCAATTGTGTCCGCTATCCGGACAACTTCTGACAGTATCTTATCAAGAGTCGTTTGTTGGCGTTCAGTAAGCTGGGTATTTAAAGCACGACCAGAAGTTCCTGGAGATACAACTCCACCCGAACCACTTAAAGGTCGCCCAGTATAAGGGTCTATAAGGGTCGGTCGTCTTTCGGTCGGGGTATCATTAGGGAAGCCACCTTGCATCCCCCCTGAGAGAGCGTTTCGCTCCTTTAACAGGTCGATTTGCTTTTGGATGACTCCAACAGTTTGCTCAGCGATGTCCTTGAACGTACTTTCCATCTTATTGAAGTCGTTCCACAAGGCTTGAGCGTTTTGCCGGAGCTCCTGAAGAGGTGACGCATCAGCCGATACCCGTATTCTCTTGTCTTCCGCCATTTTGTTCTAATTTAAGCATTTCTTCAATTTCTCTTTCAGCCTCAGTAGAGAAGTCCTCAATCGTAGTCGGAGCCTTAAAGATGTCCCCAATTCCGGGAATATACTTATCCTCATCTTTCCCACGTTCAGTCTGAAACTCTTTTAAATACAGCTTGTCTTCTTCGAATTCCATTAGCTGGTATAAAAAAGAAGATTCCCGATGAGCAGGGGACATAAATGAAACATTATGCTTTATTCGCCACCACCTGTCCAACGGGAATCTATTGTTCCAGCTGACAACACCCTGTATCAGCTCGGAATGTTTCATATTACTCCTCCTTCTTTACGTCATCACTTTCATCACCTTTCAGGAGGTCAGTAATTTCTTTAAAGAACGGGGCAACCGTCTTGAAGTATTCATCGCGGATAAGTTTGTAGTCCCTGACGTCAAGTTCCGAAAAGTTCTTCACTTTCAAATCCTCAATCAATTTCGGGCACAAAACAGCAATCGCAGCCTCGATATCAATCATGTCAAGAGCGTGCTGAGCCATTACTGAAGGACTCATTACCATTGAGTTATAGAATCCTCTGGACAGGCTTTGCTTCATCGCCTCAATTTGGTAGAACTGACCCACATTAGGGAACTTCACAGGGTAACTATGCCCCTTGATTTCAATTGTTACTTCATCTTTTATCATAATCTTCTTTTATTTAAAGCAAGGCAGGATTATCCTGCCATGCTGATTGGTTCAAGATAAATACCACTGATGTCGGTTCCTGCAAGTCCAGCTTCCTGGATGCTGAATGACTGAGTATTCAGTAAACAGCCTTGCAAGCGAGCAATGGTTTCACCCGTGTTATCAACTTCGGTAACAAGTTTTGTCGCTGCGTCTTCGCTTGATACCGTTTTCGCATACACCGTAATGTCAAAAGCAATGTCCCCCAATACGAGGCTATTCTTTATCTCCGCTATGCTTCCGAACTTCTTGAGCATCTTCTTCATAATCGGAGTATTGAATGAAATGAAGTATTGTGATACACTCCATTGACAAGTGTACGCCACAGGGGGTGCTTCCTGATAAGTCAGGCTTCCCAACCCCTGAACGTTGGCACGCTGTACGTTTTCCGAGAATGTCAGATTGCGGACGTATCCTGCAACCTCGTTATCTATTTTGATAAACGCTTTCGGTGCTGTAAAAACTCTTCTTCTTGCCATATCTTTTTAATTTTAGTTTTTCAACAAGAATCCGGTGAAGAAAATCTTAGTGATTTCACTGTTCACCACCACCTCATAGGTGACATCGTAATAGTCCTCAATTCGAGTCGCAACAACGTTCTGGAACCGCTGAATCAAGTTGTCTTGATTTTCAGTCGCAACACGTGATTGCAAGAAATTGATTGTCCAAGTCTCAAGAGCTCCTTTTGACAGAGTATTCAGGTTCACACCGTTTTCGTCACCCAACAGGTCAATCTCAGCATTCACCACACACTCTTTGTTCAACTGTGCAAGAACACGCATGAACTGAATAGAGAAGGACAATCCCTTCTTATTGAAGAGCGTCTTGTTATCCTGAAGAGTTGTAACACCCTGAAGAACCACGAACCGCATCAAGTAAGGATTCGGATATACCACAACCAAACCAGCCTTGACAGCTTTTTCCATTTCCTTTTCGTCAGGAATGTGCTGAAGTTTGTCACCACCGATTGTCTTGTTAGTTACCGGAATGTAAGGTGGTTTGCCACTCACACGACCGATTACTTGACACAGGTTATAAAATACACCCCACCAACGTACTTTAGACGCTACCATGTCGCTTGCAGTACCGATACCGCCATGAACGCACACCACGTATGCATTGTTGAACTGTTTCGCCATACCGAGCGAGTCGTTGAACTTTAACTTGCTGTCGTATGCACCGACATACACAAATTTGTCGAACTTCGCCTGAGTATTACGGTGTGCGATAACCTTGTTATTCGTAGCACCAGCACCCGAAGCACCGATTTGGTCTGTGAATACGATGTTATACTCAACATCAGTGATTTGAGCCAACAGGTCGTCGAGGTCAGTCGGCTTATACTGTTCAGTCGCTCCAGTAGCTACTTGCCATCCTTCATTGTCAGCAATGTCAGAAGCATCTACTGAACCGTCACCCGTGATTTTGCTTGAGTCATCAAGAATGAATCTTGACCCAAAGTTCTCATCGGTTTGGCACCACTGAATAACCTGAGCCAACGTAGTACATTCCGGAGTCTGACAAATCAGATACGGGTCAGCCTGTTCAACTGTCAATTCATCGTAGGAAAGTTCAACCCCTGTAATCGGGTCTTTATAAAGACCTGTAAAGGTTCCTCTCCAGAATTTCATAATGAACGCATTCGGGTCTTCCGTTCCGGCTTCAATTGTCCACGCATAACCTGTTTTCAGGAAATCGCCTTCAACCTCGCCATTTGCATTCAATCCTTCGTCGATAGTTTTCACTACCAGCGTACCACCTTTCGAACCACCACCAGTCGGGGTGAACGTCATAGTTGCGGGAGTTGTCGTACAGGCACGAGCATACAGTAACTTACTGATACCAACCGCATCCGCATTATACGGGTCGGGAGTAAACAGAGCCTCTGCGCATTTCCAGAACATTCCGCCTTTCACGAAGTCACGAAAATCTGATAATGTCTCGAACTCATAGACAGCGTCCTTTCCTTGCTTGTCGGTTCCATTAACACCTGAACCTCCACCGAAGCCAGCACCATATACACCCGTGTCAATCAAGAGCACGGTTCCATAGTCCAAATTTCGGGAAGCACTACTCTCTCCGGAAGTTATCGTTGAATATACTCCGGGAAGAGTTCTCAATTTTCCATTGAAATAAACGCTTGTTGCCATATTATCTTTATTAAAAGTTTACTAACTTATTTCGGAATAAAGGTATAAAAATTTTCCAAAACATCAATAACCACAAATCTTTTTGAGGAAGGGCAAGAGCCGAAGCTCCTGCCCAAACTCATTAAGAAATTTTCCAGCTCGTATTCGTCGTTATCTTGAACGTTTGTGAACCACCCGTTGCGCCATAAGACAGGCTCGTTGGAGTGACGTCAAGATACAGAATCTTCGCTACCAATGTTCTCGCACCTGTTACCGTGAACTGATAGGAGAGACTTGTGCTCACCCGTGTTCCACCCTCATACCATCCGTCAAACACGTCAGCACTATTGGTCTTGGTACATACAACCGTTGCCGAAGCACCATAGTTATAAGACCCACCACCAGATACTGAACCACGTCCCGCAGCCGAACTGTCAAGACTGACTGATATTGTATAGGAACGAGTTGTTCTATTTCCTCGAGCCTCAACCGTAACATTTCCAGTAATAGTTCCTGGAGAATAAGTTACAGAGGTGGACACTCTGGTTGAACCATTGTACCATCCGTCGAAGCTATAAGAATATTGAGCAGTAGTTGCCGGAAGCGATGCAGTAGAACCAGCAGCCGTACCACCATAAAAAACAGACTCGCTTGCACGACTCACAGAGGCAATATACGCATTCTTATTATAGGTGACAGTATAACTTCTCAGGCTTCTCGTTCCCTTCGCAGTGTACGTTGCATTAGCTGTTACACCAGTCGGAGCATAAGTTGCTGAAGATGTTATCTTAGTCGCTCCGTTATACCAACCATCAACCCCATAGGAGTATTGAGCAGTCGTAGCGGAAACAGTCATCGTTGAACCAGCAGCGTTGGCTCCGTGAGCAACACGTTCTGAAGTTCTACTCAGACTTGCAACATAATCACCAGCCGAATAAGTTATCGTATAATATTTCTTCGTGAAGCGAGCATATACGGTCATCGAGGCTGTTACACCTGAAATCGCATACGATGCTGAACTACTCAACAAAGAACCACCTGATGCACCAGCAGAATACCAACCATCAAACTGATAACCAGCAGCAGCCGAAGCCGTGACAGTTATACTTCCTCCGTGATTTACACTTCCACCACCTGAAACTGTTCCACCCGTTGTTCCGGCTGTATAGTTTCCTGTGCCGTCTGTATTACGATAATACGCTGACGGGGAGACTGTATATGAGTTAATGGTCGCTTTCGCTGTAAGAGACAAATTAGACTTAACAGCCGTCGGAGCATACGTCAATGATGTTGAAACTCTGGTTGCGCCATTGTACCAACCGTCAAATGTATATCCCGCAGTGACTGTGGCTGTACAGCCAGTCGCATTAGCTCCCCAACTTACAACTTCAGAAGTCTTACTGATTGTGGCGATACCTGTTCCCTTGACATAAGTCACGGTATAAGTGTTCGTCGTATATTCAGCCGTATAAGTTGCATTCGCTGTAACAGTAATCTCACGAGAAGAAGTTGTTACACCATCAGACCACTTAGAGAACGTCTTTCCTTCTATCGTAGAAGCTGTCAGAGTAACCTTTGTCCCATAGTTATAAGTTCCTCCACCAGAACCATTGTTCACGGTGATTGTGTACTTATTGACTGTGGCTGTTCCTCTGGCTTCAAACGTTCTCGCAGCCGTAATGTTCGCAACGCTCAACGCAAGAGCCGTACCAACCTGAGAGCTTCCTTCGTACCATCCCGCAAACGTGTATGTATATTGGGCAGTATTAGCAGGAAGAGTCGCTGTACAGGTCGCAGTTCCGCCGTAATTTACGGATTCACTCGTCTTACTGATAGAAGCGATATTCGCATTCTTCGTGTAAGATACTGTATATTTGTTGATTGTCGCTGATGCAGTCAATGTACAATTAGACTGAATTGCTGATAGAGTTGCCTTACCAGCCGAAACTGTCAATGTACCTGTTCCAGAAGTTTTCGTCCAAGTCGGAGTATTGTAACCAGTGGAAGCAACCGCAGTATCTGAAGTCACTGAACCATTATACGCTACTCGCTCAGTCGTCTTCGTCAGAGCATTTACACCTGTTCCCTTGACATAAGTCACGGTAAACCAATTCTTTTGGAATCGAGCATAAACTGTTACCGCAGCCGTCACACTTGCTATCTCATAAGTTGCGGACGTGCTGATTTGTGTACCACCAGCGTCGTACCAACCTTGGAATGTATAACCTGCCTTTGCAGCAGCCGTTAAAGTCGCTTTAGAGCCATAGTTATATGTTCCCGAGCCTGTTACCGTACCGCCATTCGTTCCGCTCGTAAACGAGCCAGTAGAATCCGTATCACGGTATTGAGCCGTTCCTGTGATTGCAAATGTTTTCAAAACTCCCTTAGCAGTGAGCGTCATGTTTCCAGTAACGTTGGTTGGTCCATAAGTAAGAGCCGTACTGACACGAGTATCACCGTTGTACCATCCATCGAAATTGTAACCTGTCGTCAGTGCCGCAGTAGAACCCTTCGCATTTGAACCGTGTTCAACCGTTTCACTCGCTGGAGTAACCGAAGCAATTCCCGTGCCTTTCGCATACGTAATGACATAAGTATTGATTCCGAACGATGCAGCATAAGTCGCATTTGCCGTAACATTCGTGACGGTCAATTTAGCTGTCTTAGTTCCATTGCTCCATCCACTAAACGTGTATCCTGTCGAAGCGGTTGCAGTTGAAGATGCTTCACCACCATACTGTACTCGAGCCGTTGTCGGTGATACTGAACCACCTGTTCCGGCAGTGAATGTTACTGTGAACCATTGACGCTGGAACCGTGCTGTCAAGCTGCGAGCTCCTGTTGCGGTGAATGTATAGGAAGCGGAATCCGAAACTTTCGAAGTCCCCTCATACCACCCAGCGAAACTGTACCCAGTTGCCGGAGTTGCTTTCGCAGTGACAGATGTCCCGTGATTGAAAGTTCCTCCTCCGGAAACAGTGCCACCCGTCGTTCCTGATGTGAAATCGCCTGACTCAGCCACACGATATTGAGCAGCCAAATTGATAGCATAACTCTTAATCGTGAACACCGCTTGAATCGTGCGGTTCTTAGTGATAGCCCATCCAGGATACGGGTTCGTCGTTGATTCAACCCCCTCTTCATCAACCCATTTTGTAAAGTTGTAACCAGTAGCAGGGGTTGCAGTTGATTTAATGCTCGAACCATAGTCATAAGTTCCTCCTCCGGATACCGTTCCCGCACCTGTCGGTGTGATAGTAAACGCAAGAGAATACCTGTTAAGCGTTCGAGAACCAATTGCTGTGAATGTTCTGTTTGCTGTTATATTTGCCACGCTCAATGACAACGAAGAAGAAATCCTCGTGTCGCCCTCATACCATCCTAAGAATGTATAAGTATATTGAGCCGTATTCGCGAGCAGTGTCGCAACCGCAGTTGCGGTGCTTCCCCAATTAATCTTCTCGGAAGTCTTATTAATCGTATTGATATAGTCTCCCTTCGAATAGGTAACAGTCCAAGTCGAAGTCGCTTGAGTAACTGTTACCGTCCCAACGGCAGAAGCGATTGAACCCGTAACAGTTATCTTCCCTGTACGTCTTCCAACCGTGTTCTTAGGAATGGGGATATGGGCACTGAATATAAACTCATCAACGGCTCCTGGGTCATCAGGAATTGATGTCCCATTCACCGTCAATAAGCCATTCGCAGTATAATTAGCAGGCAAAACAATAGGGATATCATTCCCCGAACCAAGAGCGAAAGTAATCTTCGGTGAGTTGCTCTTTCCAGAAACAGTTATCGTCGAAGCTCCTTCGCCTACCTCAAATGAAGTCTTGTCCAAAGTAATGTATTCAGCAGTTGGCTCTTGCTTAACTTGGTAAGATTTTGCCGCTTCAATTCCTTTGACCACAGCCGTAACAACTGTCTGACGTTCAAGACGACCTTTATGTATCGTTCCTGAATTGGTCAGAGTAGCGTCACCCTCTCCGGTCATTGGATTAACGGTCAACCAAGAATCTTTCGCCATACCCTAATTTGTTTTTAAAATTGTTTCTAACTGACAGTCCAGTTCACATTGGTTGAAACTTGGAATGTCTTACTTCCACCAGCGGCATCGTAGTCCAAAGATGTAGGTGTGACATCAAGATAGAATATCTTAGCGACAAGGCTCACGGCTTCAGTGGCTGTGAACGTATATGTCTCACTCGAACTCACCTTGGTGGCTCCCTTATACCATCCATCGAATACGTCACCACTCTTCGTCAGATTACATTTTGCAGTCACCTGACTTCCAGCACTTACCTCCGCAGACGCAGTAGCACCAGCAGCACCACCGTTCAACTGAACCGTACCACGACTCGTAACGTCTGAATTGATTGACAGAGCAACTTGGAATGTACCCTGTGCAATGTCCTTCAACATTACATAATCGTTATTGCCGTAGGAAGCCAACGCATCAGCGTCAAACTTTCCTGTCGCAACAAGTTCTTTCTTGCGGACGTAATTATTAGCAGGAACACCTATTACGTCGGGAGTTATCCCAACGGTGTCCGCTGCCTGTTTTGATGTCGCATACGGATTATTTGCCATAATTAAGTAGTTTTTCCGGCACTTGCCTGACAGTCCACAAACTTCTTGAAAACAATATTTCCAGAAACAGTATTGATTTTATCAACGATTTGTTGCCCCGTCAATTTGCTCATAATACCATCCCCAGTCAGCTTATCAAGAATATTCTTCTCCGTCAATCCATCAAGAATAGAAGACGGATTCTGTTGCTGATTCTGAACTATTGTCAGTAACTCATCAACTTTTGCTCCTGTGAATTTCGATTTATACGCCATAATCTTATTTATTATTGGTTTATTCTTTTAACACCCCAAAATCGCTTCCAGTTGAATCCTGGAACCCCTCATCACTATCAGCAGGAATGAACGGCTCACGGAGACCCAATTGAGTGATTGTAAACGATGATTCCAAAGGGATTGTTCCTTCGGTGATTTTACCTGAAACGGTCATCGTTCTGTCGAACCCCTCATTCGTTTCAACAGCAAGCGGGACAGCAGCCGACATTGCTGTCGGCTGTGCCACTTTCTTTGCCTTTTTCAACCGTTTTCCCATATTCTAATAGATTAGGAAAGTTCCCAAGAAGTATTAGAAGTGATTGTCTGAGATACGGCTGCACCGCTTGCTTCCAGAGTGATTGTATCATTACCGAATGCAAACGTCGGGTCACCAGCAGATTGCTTAATCTGAATTTGCTGAGACTGCCCTCCAGCGGTCGTAACTTTCATGGCAGCGGTCAATTCATCAACCGATGTATTGGCTGCGATACCTGTGAAAGTAATACTGAACTCGAACTCCTGAGTCGCTCCAGGGTCACCAGTGATGGCCACATTATTAGTGGTCTCAACTCCACCAGCGGTGTATTTGCTCGGAAGAGTCAATTCCAAACCTCCCTCAACGACCGCACGAGTTTTCAAATCGACAAGTTCGAAATTCAACTTAGAAGAGTTGGATTTACCTGTGATTGTCAGGGTTCCACCTGCTTTTCCAACAGTTGTTTCAGCTCCGTCGTTAAACGAAACGAACTCTGTCTTTCCCTTCTGGATTACGGTGTACGTCTTATTCGGAGATACGCCCACTGCCACACCAGTCACCGTGGTAGTACGTTGTTCACGACCAGTGTGAACTGTACCTGTGTTCTGAACTGTCGCATTACCATTTCCCGAAGCGGGAGCGACGGTCAGCCATGCTGCTTTTGCCATAAATTCACTATTTTAAACGTTAAACAAAATTTTTCTCACCAACAAAGATAGTAATATTAGAGCGAATTCCCTACTCAAGCCTCCAAGCGGTCTTCGCTTCAATATCCTGTTCTCCTTGATTATTCATTTCATCCAGCCACACATATCCCGACTTAAACTGGAACAGTTCGTTCCCTGTCTGAAGAACCCAATCTGTATTTGAATAGATAGTATTTTCTCCATTATTAGTAAGCTGGTCGAGCCACACATACGGGTGTGAAAATTCAAAATATTTGTCAATAGGAGGTGGATTCCAACTTGGGTCTGACCCAACAGGTATCGCATCCTCTATCACAAATCTCCGCACAATTTCAGGTCTAACGATTGAAGCATAATCTCCTATGTCCTCAACCTCTATTGACACGTTCTTTATCAATATCGGTTGCGGAAACAGGCTGTTCTCCGCTATCAATTCATTCGTGCTGAAATCGAAGTACGCAAACTCTTCCTCGAACGTATTTCTTGCACCTATCAACAACGCATACAATACCTCACCAATCAAGATTGATTCCAGCATATTGTCACTGAAGCACATCAGGTCAATTCTTGAAAGAGCTGGCTGTCGAAACCCCTCACGTTCATGTTCAGGAACCCCAAAGGTATCAAGCACGGGAGCACCGTACCCACCCAACGGAGCTGGCTTATCGGTTGAACGTCCTGGCTCTCTTACAATTATACAAGGCATATGACTCTTATCCTTAGGATATTCCATCTTCACCTGTATCTTCCGAGGATTAGTATTCTTCCTCAAGAAAAGTGCCTTCGCCTGTTCGTAGAAGTCAAACTGCCCATCCCGAGTCCCGTAGAACATATGGTATAAGAAAGTCTGGGTCTCCGGCACACTTTCGTAATCATACTGAATGTATGCTACCAACCCATCGACTATCTGTTTTATTCTTGCAATTAGTATCATCTCTATAATTGATTTAAAAATTCATCAATCGCCATGTCAGCTACCTCAAACACCTGTGCCTCGTCAAGAGCTCTGTCCATGAACTTCCGAGGTTCAAATCCAGGATGAATCCAACTCAACGGGTCACTGTTATTGCTGACCCTGCGGAATGTAAAGTATCCCCCTCGATTCTCTTTGTCCGTAGATGAAACATCAATCCTCACGAGTTCTTGGTATTGGGGTGATTTATGGGTGTACTCTGGTATTACTCCGTTCGCTGTTTGAATTTCCTTACGACGACCCAATTGAGCGTACTGTGCTGGGAGTTGAGACTTCTTTACAGGCTGTCCACCGTTACTTTTTGCAATGTCGTAGATTTCTTTCGGCAAGGCATTTTGAAAAATTGTGGATTCAGCAACAGCGTCAGGAGTAGCATAGCGGAAAGGAATTGTCAAGTACCAACCTCCACTCAAAGAAGTTTTCTTCTTCGGGGAATTGGCGAATCCTGGTTTCTCGTCGAACGGAGCTTTACCCTCTTCAAGAGCCAAAGCCAAACCATCCTGTCCAGGCTGTAAACCAAACACAACTTCCGTCACACTCACTCTGTCGACATACATTGCTTGCTTATACAGTTTTCGAGTTTTCTTCAACTCTTTATTGACAAGGTTCTCCCACTTGTTTACATACTCCGTCACGACTCGGTTGATAATTTCACCACCGAGTGCCTGAGCTTGGTCACCTGTCAAAGCAAACTCCGCTACAATTTCGCTCAAATCAACGTGTATCGGAATCATTATTATCGTCGTTATAGATTATACCACTACCATCATAATTCGGTCGCTGCATATCAATAAGATGAGTCCTTCTCCCCACACCCTGTATGGGCATCTTGAGGATTTGTAGTTGCCCACTCTTCTTGTCTTTTCCTAACGAAGCACGTATCTCGTGAGGCATATCAATGATATGATACTCCACCCGATGTTTGTACAGCACGGAAACTCCCATATCGGGTTCGACATTTCCAGGAGCAAATCGTAGGCAATACGGGTTCTCCGGAACAACTTCATACGTCGATGGGTCTAACTTCACCAACGGTGATGTTGAATCCTTAAAGATGTACACTGCCTCGATACCACCCTCTATTGGTGCGTATGATAGGAAAACAGCAACCTCGTCACCTATCATCAACCTCGCAACCAACATTTCCGTAAACGAAGCATATTCGTCCTCAACGGTTACTCTGTCAAAGTAGGAGAGGAAGTCTTTATCCTTATCACGAACAGTTATCGCAGCCGTACCCATCAATTCGGGAGCCCATTGAACGTATTGAGTATTCCGGTTCAAACCTGTTACAAGAGCTTTCGTCCTACGAGGATTCACGAAGAAATATCCAAAGCCGTGACAGTTCTGACAATCAGGAAGAGCAGCTCCTGAACTTCCCTGACATGGACAACGAATAGCCTTTTCACAGATTATATCATAGCCGTGTGCCCAAATAACCGAATTGAAGTCATTTGGGCGAAAGCTCACCTGCGGTTGCCCATATAGGGACTGTTCGGGTGCTTCTGTTATGTTTCTTCCGTTCATTATACCACAACCATTTTTATTTCGTCATAAATCAATTTTATCCTCTTCACTGTTTCAGCAATCTCCTTCTGATACTGTATGATACGAGCACCGTAACCAGCATTCGTTGCAGAAGATGTAGAACTGATTGATTGGCTCAACCCGTCCACACCAATTGACTGGGCAGCAATACCAGCACCAAGAATCAAGTCTCCGGCAATACCTAATGGTCCAAACGTCGCTAACTTTCCAGTCAGGTTAATTAAGTCCATAGGCATGTGGTCGAGGTCGAATCCTGTAATGTACTGGAAATCCCAGTAATCCGGAATCAATCTAAAATGCTGGCTACCCAATTGAGTAGTCAAACCGCTTAGAATCACTTCCGCATTCGCAGTAGCAACAGCCGAACCCGTCGGAACGATTGATACACGTCTCTTATAAAGACCGTAACTGTTCTGATGAGTTGTAAGCCATTGTGTCGGATAGGAGATTTGCTCAAGATTGTTGAACCGTCCCGTCAACGAAATTGGCTTGTTGACGGGATAGTTCGTGAACAGAATAGGAAATTCCTGCCAATAGTCGGCTCGGTAGAATGTCAGCTTCTCTTGGTCAATGAACTGGCGCATCAGTTTAAGGTTGAAGAAGTTCTCCACCTCTTTCTGTGCTGCCTGAATGTAGAACCTCATGCTCTCAGAGCTGAATGAAGTCCCGTCACCACCCTGTATAGTTATCCCGTACAGGTACAAAGAAAAAATCTCCGTGGGATTAAACATCATCCCCGTGTTCTTTCTGTACTTCATTGTCAAAACAAGCTGTCCCATCTTAATTACTCTTTAGAGGATGCTACCAAAAATTCGATGATTTCAGCTTTCGTTTTCTCAGCAATAGCAGCCATGTCAAAGCCACTCTCGGTTCCGAAAGCTATCAATTCATCTTTCTTCATTCCAGAAAGTTCTTTACGAAGAGCCTCTTCCTCCTGTTCCGGAGTTAAAGTTTCACCGCCATCACCCTCTGCAGGATTTTCGTCGCCTGTGTTCGCTGCGGGGTCTTCTACGGGATTTTCAGGTGCTGGGGGTGTAACTGTCTCGGGTGCGGGGATAATTCCCTCAGCGAGCTTTAAACGAGCCTCATGCTCTTTCTCGTATTCACCCTTCCAATTTACTACCTCCTGCTCGAGTTCCTCAATCTTCTTCTTCTGGGAAGTGTTGATGTTAGTCAAACGAGCGATTTCCTTTTTGTACCATTCTTCACGGTCATTGAAATCAGACTTCATCTGAACTTCCTTAGGAGTTTCGAATACAGGCTGTTTGCCGTGTTCGTACAGGTTGGGCAAACCTAACTTCAGAGCTTCCTTACCGAACTCGTCCTCGACCTCTGCAACACAATTAACGAACTTCACGTTCGTACCATTGATGTTGATTACCTTGTTTCCTGCTTTTCTGTTAAAAAGTTTCATAATCGTTTCTTTAATTTGTTTATAAAATTAATGGGGATGGGACTTACCACCCCATCCCCATCATTATAACGTTACTCGGTCGTCTTTTTAGGTAGTCGGCAAACCAATCTTACCAATGTTGATGATACGAGCAATCTTTCCTGGCATATACTCAACCGGAGTACCATAGTTCAGGACAGAGAACGAACGTCTCGGACCAACAATAGCGTAATCCAATTTCATTGTACCACCCAGTTCCAAATACTCAATCATTTCACTTCCGTTGAAGTAAACAAGAGCAGATTTGGTTCCGGCAATCCAACGGTTGCGGTCGTGAACCTCTCCCGGAGCAGCACCGTCCCATCCAGCAGCCAACTCAGTTGTGCTAACTTCGAAGATAGGATAGAAGTCTGCAGTACCCTTATCAACAGGGTCTTTCTCAGTACGATAGATAACGTAGCAAGTTTCAGGATAAGCAGAAGACTGCGCACCTTTGAACTTCAGAGTCACTGACTGAGTAGCACCAACAGCCTGTTCAGTGTCGTTCAGCAATACAGGTTCAGACTCTCCGTAACGGTTCTTTGCTGTAACAGCATAGAAGTAGTTACCAGCGTGAACAGAGCCGAATACTCCCTTAGCATCAACAGCCACAGCAACCGGAGTTGTTGTATCCTTGATAGGAGCATTAGGAGCTTTGTCAGAAGTCTTACCACCGCCCAACTTAATCGGTTTCGCGAAGTCGAAGAACTTGTCTGCCTTGATGTTCACTTTACCGAATTGAGTAGTGATGTCGTTTACCGACTGACCCATAGTAGCACCAACGACGCCACCAGCCATACCGACCACAACACGTTTTGACTCGTGGAAGAGTTTCACGTAGTTGTTGAACACGATAGGAGAAGAAACGATACGGTCGATGATACCGTTTCGGTCGTTTACAACTGCCTGAGCAGCGTCCTCAACCAAAGCGTCGTTCAGTACAGAACCGTTTGCGTTCAGCACAGCAACGTCACCAAAGTAAGCGTCCAGCACCTGTTCAGATGTTTTACCCAGAAGACCACCTGTGATATCATTAATACCAGCGATGTGCTGAGCAAATACACCGTCGAACTCTTCAGGAACTTTTGCCGAGTTGGCGTCGATTACCTTTTTGTCCAGGATAGTCTGAAGCAAGATAGTCTTGTTTTCAACTTCCTTTGTGTACAGGCTACCAACGACAGTCTTGACAATCATACCCGGATGAGTCACCTGACCAGTCACACCAGTGAATTTCACGGTGATTGACTTACGACGGTAAACAGAGTCAGTCTCAGTAGGAGTTTCGCCTTCCTGATTGAAAATACCTACTTCCTGACCATATTTGTAGAGCTGATTGTACTGGTGAACAGTATTGTCAATTTTCTGACGGTTCAGTTCGTTCCAGAATACCAACTGGTCCATACGGTTCTCGAGGTTCTTCAGCACAGAATCCAGAGATTCAGGTTTCAAACCACCACCGTTATTCAATTGGTCGTTGTACTGCATACCAGTCAACAGACCCGCCTCCATCGCCTTCAAGATTTCATCTGAAGACATACTTTCCAACGGATTGGCGTTTTCCGTTCCAGTGTAATTGAATAAATCCATTTCCTATTTATTTTTAAAGTTATAATTCGATAACGAAATTATTTCACGAGACGAATGTTCTTCTTGTTATACATATACAAGGCTGCGTCTTGACCGATTGCCCCACATACAGGGTCGAGCAAATAGGCAGTTGTATTGTCACGCAAAGACTTCTGAATTTCGGGGTCAGTTTCCTCGTCGATTGATTTAGTAATCAATTCACGAACAACCGCACGGTCACGAGATACGCTCAGGATGGTTTTGTCATCCTCGTCTTTCGCTCCACCGCCCATTTCGAGACTCTTTTCGATAACAGCCTTATTCAGACCAGCGGTCTTAAATGCAGGAGCAGTATCACCAAAAGCAATAATCGCTTGACGCATACCGTCCAAAGATTTTTCAATCTTGTCAACGACAGGAGTCAAAGCCTGTTCAATTACTCCGGGAAGAGATTTCATGAACTCATCCTGAGACTGAGTAACCTTGCCAAGCAAGTTGTCTTCGATGCTCTTCATGATATCCGCAGAAATTGACTTGGCGATGTCGTCTTTGTCTTTACCCTTGTCAGCACCGCAACCCTTTTCAACATCGTCTGGGTCTTTCTTGTCACCATCCTTGTCATCTGGGTCTTTCTTGTCTTTTTCTTTGTCCTTTTCCTTCTTCTCGTGTTCACCGTCTCCGTCGCCTTCACCATGGTCATCCGGACCACTCTGAACCGACTTCTCCAATTTGATTGAGCCGGAATCAATCCAACCAGCAATCACCTCTTCTGAGAACCCACTACCAAGCAGGGACTTAACGAGGTCGTCATTTTTCTGTTCATCTGTTAATTGTACCATAATCTTTTGAATTTTTCGGTTTAAAAATATTACAAAATTTCTTTTCCCTAAAATGAGTCGTCAAATGTCTTCTTGAACAATGCGGAATTTTGAGTCAATAATTATCCTCTTGTTTCCAACTACCTGTTCGAACATGATACTCTTTCGTAGGTGACTCTTCAAAATTTCACCCGTAGGAATAAAATCTTGCATTTGAATCCCCTTTACAAAATCGATATACGAATTGAAATTCACAGGTGTGAACGTCAGAGCAATGTTATTGATAATTGCTTTCGTGATATGCTTTTCATTTTTCGGGTCTCGCTCGAGTGCTTTGCCCTCAATAGACATTCCAGGCTTTCGGGTTGAACCGCTTTCACGCATTTCAATACACTTGTCCCAAAAGGCTCTCGCCTCGGGAGACTCGCTCCACAGTTTCCCTTTCACCCAAAACTTATTATCAACTATCTTCCCGTCAAGCGGTTCACCAATCCAAAACCTACTCTTCAGCTCTTTTGCTCGAACTGTTAGGTGGTCAAGATTGAATAAGCCGTGTTTCAGGAAGTATTGAATCTCGAAGCCGTTTGGCTCCATAGAGTCACCTTGATAATCCTTGCTGTCATCACTTGCGATACCCTCAAAGACCATGTTCTCGTAGCGACGTTCATCACCACGAGGATACTGTATAGCTTCCTCAGACTTCATAATGTCAAGAGGAAGCCAGAAGTTGAAATCATTTGGGGTTTGCTTCTTCATTGAATCCGTTTTTAAAATTCTGAGACAAAATTACAAATCATTTCAGAAAGTTACAAATATTGGGTCACCAACATAATCGGTTCCTTTTTCATTCGCTGCCATAAATTCTTCATGGGGTGTCCGGACTTTCATCGGTCCCACCATCAAGGAATATTTCATTTCCTCGAGAAGACGTAACATATCCGAGTCGTCGCCTGTAAACACAATTTCGCATTCAGTCAAGCGGTTGGTCGCTGGGTCTTCCTTATACCTTGTATCATGAATGATTAGAGGCTTCAAGAACTTCAGATGTCCGTTCTCCCCAACTGTCACTTCCTGCATTCCGCTGATACCTTTAAGAATGGTTTCGACACACTTCATCGGGTCACGAACAGGAACAGCCAATTTTCGCTTGTCTCCGTCCATTGATTCAGGCTCAAGCGGTTTCACGGCTTCAATATCCATAGCCTTTTTCAGGATTGAAGTGAATCCCGGAACAAAAGCCTCCGGAGTAATGCGTCCTTCCTCAAGAGCTTTCAACAACGGTTGGGCGGCATCCATTTGCTGCGGTTTCATCACCAGGTCAAGAACGATACGTCCTTGGTCAAAGATGAACGGCTTCAAAGGCATTTCCCCAAGGTCAATGAACTCTGCAAAACAATGTTCGCTCGCATCAACTGTTACAGGCTGGTCACTGTCGACATACACCTGATAATATTTAATGTGGGCATCCGCATTCTTATGCTCCCCAAGATACACAATTCCTCTATCCGCAAGGGGGTCAAGATTTGTTTCCTCTTTTAGTTCACGTAATGCAGCGGTCTCAAAGTCCTCTCCTGGGTCGACATGACCTCCAGGGATACAAACCTTTCCAGTAGGACAGAACTCCTCAACTCGATGTAATATGAGGACTCTACCAGACTTGTCCAAAGCAACCACATCAGCGTATTTGGTTGGCTCACCTGTAATTGACTTCACGATGTCGAAATACACCTGTTTAGTCATCTTCCCTTCCCGATACGCCAGCTCGGCATTATCAAGAGTGTCAATGTCTTTACAGGCTTCCCCAACCTCAGGGTCATTGCGATAAGCCTCCAACGACTTCAGAATTTTGTTCCTCTGGTTTACGGCTGATGTAACTTCCTTTTGATGTTCTTTTAGGAATCCTCTATATTTCTCAAACACTTCGGATTTCTTCTGTTCCGGCAAACCATCAACTCCGTCAATTACTGACTTCTGAATTGAAAATTTATCGGACAGTTCTTGCCCAAGCAGGTCAAGTTTCCCGAGCTCCGATTTCAGATTTCGGTAATCCTCAATTTTCTCTTGAGCTGTCTGAATACCAAAAAACTTCTTTAAATTCATATCTTTTCGTTTTAAACTGAATATTCTTTGTTTCCAATAGTTATCTTTGCTCGGCTCTTCCGCTCAACTTTGCGTTGATAATTCTTAGGAGGCTCAAACTGTCTTGTATCAGGATTCCAAACATATCCTTTGGGGAGATACCTTAAATCACACCGACAGAACGGGTGAACAGGGTGTATCGTGGCTTTCCAGTCCTTAGACTTTACACCATAATTCGTACCGTTCGCCATAAGTTCTGACAGGTGAAAAACCTTTGGCTCGCTTCCGATACCCCCTTTCAGGTACAGCCGTATGCAATGACGGCACGCTCCAGGAAAGACATCGAAGTAAACCAACGGGTCAGGGTCTTCTTCCATGATGATTTCCGCCCGACCAAGATTGTATATGTCTTGACTTTCCGTCTCAACAATACGTCCCCAATCACGGTTCCAATCATTCATTTGGTTCGCCAAGTTAGATGTTATCTTCTTGACTGAACGTTTCTCAAATGTGCCGTCCAACAGTTCCTTCTTTAAAACGGCATCAGCCTTTGCAGCCTCTTGAGCCTGTAAATAGCTGAGTTCCTCTGCCGAAATTGAAGCACGAACATCATTCTTGATACGCTCCGAAAATCCCTTGATATGAGTATAAGTCTTGTTGGCTGCAACCTTATAGAACGCCATTTCCCTCGCTGTGGGCTCAAATAAGCCCATTTTAGAAAGAAACGCAGTAAACTCGGAGTAACTCATCTGAGCCGTTGCATTCGTCCCAACAGCAGCCGAAACACGACCAAACAGAAAAGCCTGATAATGGGAAGGGAATTTAGGAATCAGTTTAATCAAGTCAACCCCTTTACGCTTGAGCAAGTCCAGGTCTTCCTTCGTTAGGAAGTCTTTCCCCAACACCTGTGCAACCATCTTGACCACCATGAGGTCGACGTTGTCCAAAATCTTCTTTATTTCTTCTTCCGAAAATAACATTATTTCTTTTCCTTTTGAATATCAACCATCGTTTGAACAATATCACCAAACAGCCGTACAGCGTTGAAAGCATTCTTCGACTGGTTCTCATACTGCTTTTGAACCTTTGGATATCTCATCGGGTCGACGTGATGTTGGATTCTGGGGGATGCAGGCTGTTTCATTTTCTTATTCCTAATTGTGAGTCAATAAATTCAAGAGCCTTCCCAAGAATAGGGTTGTCCATAGACTTCTCAACCAACATTTGGTCAATAGCCTCTTGAGCCGTCTTAGGAGAATCTTTACCCTCTTCGTCATCGACAATTTGGTTCATTCCTTCTCCTCCCATCATCTTGTTACTTTGAGCCGACTGATACACCGTGTTAAGGATAGTATCCTTTTCGGGATTGAACTTCCTTCCGGAATACTTCTCAAACATATCCTCAAGAGATACGAACCCAGCCTCAGATTTCTTCTTGTCAAGTTCAACCTGAGCAGCCTCGTCCTCTATCTCTATACCTGTAAAGACAAGCTCCAAGCGGTCATCAATCTCGCTGATGATATACTTATTCAGCACATTCTGATAGAACACCAACAGCGGAGTCAAACCTTTTTGACGAGAATGGTCGAGACGTTCCTTCTGTCCTTCTTGACCGAATATACGGGCAGCATCCTGGAACTGAAAGCCGAGTTCCGATGGGTCCATACGGTACACAGCACAGGCAATCACCAATAGGAACTTAATCCATTCAGTGAACTCCATATCACGGTTCGTTTGCTGTAAATCAATCCACTCGAGGTCTATACCTTGTATCACAGGAATCTTGTGAGAGTTGTACACGGTGCTCATCGTTTGTTTCCAGTCCTGACGGAATTCGTTCAGAGTTCCTTGGTCGATGTTTCCGTTCTTCACATTGATAAAGCCTTTCGGCTGGCTACCTTGTTTGAAGAAGTTACCATTGTACTGCATTCCCCACAAAATCCACGTAACAATTTCAATCAGCGTTTCCAGCTCCGAACAGCCATAGCCATTACGCAACACGTTGGTCGTCTTGTTTCGTACACCATACCCAAGTTCCCACGGATAGAAAACTACATACTCATTCGTTACAGGGTGTCTGATAATCTGACCGTCCCATACCATAGCATATCTTGGCAGATAACCATGCCAACGGAAATTCTCAAACATCTGTGCATATCGTGGGTCATTCGTGTCAAGCTGTCTAATAAGCGCAGCGTCCACGGCACGATACTTCTTTAGGTTCATGTTTCTCGCACGAACGAGCTCGAACGTCATTTGGTCAAGCACGAGGGAATCCCTCAACACTTTACGAGTAAACTCTTGAAAGTTATCCTCACATTCCCATTTGTCATTCTCGCCACCCTCTTCGAGAAACTTAACAATGTAGTCGACAATCTTCTTGTCCTTTACGTTTAGTTCCTTGTCCTCAGAACCTTCCGAGCCTGGACTCTTCTTATAGCGTATCTGATATCCTGGCTTCTGGTCATCAAGACTGTACTTTAAGAAGTTCTGAACCTGTTCAATACGAGTATTGATGATAGCCTTAACAATAAAGATTTCGCCCATACGATTGAGCGTGCCAAACGAGATACCGTTGTTCGGGTCTCGATAGCCTTTTCCGTTAAAGCCAATTTCAGAAGGATTCCAAAGGATTGATTTAATTTCCGGCTGCGGAGCTCTCCGAGCGTTCTTTTGCTGTTCGGCAATGAACGCTTGTGCCTTCATTACTTCTTCGAAAGACTCCGAAGTTAGGGACTTCTGAAGCCTGTTGCGTAAAGCTATCGGAGCAGCCTGAGCCATCACTTGGAGTTCCTGAAGAGACAGTCCATCAAGACCGTCTATGGGAGCCGCATTATTGGCTCCCACTGAACTCCTGTTTTTTGATGAACGGTTTCTTCCTTTTCCCATGATTAAATAGTTCCAGGAGTGACGAATGTTTTTGCCTCGTAGGTTCTGCCTCCGTAGATGAAACGGATAGTGAACCAAGTAACCATTGCCGGACGGGTGATACCCAAATCCTTCACAATTTCAAACATCAGCAAATTGGAAGCCTTTGCGGTCAGAGTTTTCTTGTCTTCGCTCAACGTACCCAAGTCGGCAGAGTTTCCACGGAACTCAAGCTGGCGTTCGTCAGCAAATATCTGTACCTGATATTCAGAATCATCCTGAGCATCGGCATCGGCAGCAATCTTTTTGAACTTCGCAACCAGCCAAGGCAAAGAACCCTTTGAAGCAGCATAATCATATTGGTCAGTGTACGACTTCGGAACCACGCTGTAATAGGTTGCCTCGTTGTAAGCAACACCCAACTGCAATCCAAAGATTGTACCTACCTCTTCCGGCACGCCAGAAGTAAAGTCAGCAGACTCATCAATGATAAGTTCGTTGCCTTCGTAGCACTCTACTTTACATTCACAGGTCTTCGCCATGTTCAGCATAGTAGGAATAGTCACTTCGTCGCCCATCTTGAAATTCAAGCCAGCCGAAACAAGACCGGAATAATTCTTTCCAATCAGTCCTGTTATCATGAAGTTGTTAATGGTTCCAAGACCATCGGTCTCAACCGTTACAGCTTCCGCACCTTTCGAATAAACATATTTCTTCATTTCCTTTTATGTTTTAATTCTTACCAATTATTTAACGATACAAATTTACAAATAAAAATACCGAGATTAAAGCATGATATCCTTATTTCTTTTTGTGGAAGATATAATATTTCCCGCCCAATTCATAATTTCCATTTTTGTCGACTTCTCTCGAAACTTTCCAATTTGTTCCTGCAAGCGCATCTTCAGTATCATGCCAACCCTGCAATTTATGTTCTGGTATTACTACTGAATCAGCATTTTCTGAATTAAGAACATCATTCAGATTTTTAGAATACTCATTCTTCGTTCCGGGAACTTTACCACCAGAATAAAGTTTGGGTGAACTTTGTTCTCCTTTGTTCTCTTTTCCACGACTTTCCAATTCTCCCTTAACTTTCATTATAGAATAAAGCAACTCCGCTCTTTGAGACTTCTTGATGGCTTCAAAATTCTTGTTTAAGTCATTCACAAGACCCTTCTCCATCTTCTTAAGGTTTTCCGTGGGGATGTTCTTAATGTTTGACCACTTCTCATCAACCCCCTTGCGAACCTTTTCTGACAAGTATTTCTTCAGATTGATTTTTCCGCTGTTAGGAACGTCCTCAAACTTGACACGAGTATAAGACTCTTCGGCTTCACCACCTTGTTTGGGTTCAGACTTCGACTCCTCTTTCGGTTTCTCGCCTTTCAATTTAGAGACCTCGTCTTTCGCCTGTTTCAAGCGTTCTTCGTACTTCTCCTTTCCGTCACGCTTGATTAAGCGTTCTTCGTTGTCCTGAAGATAAGACAATTTTCGACGAGCCTCACGCAAATCATCTTCATCAGCTTCTGGAGCTTTGTCGGAAGGTTTCTGCTCAGACTTTTCCTTATTCTTTGGTTCTTCTTTCTTCCCCCCAAATTCAATTCCAAACTGACCTGCCTTTCTTTTATCTAACTGTTCAAGTGAAATAACAACTTCGTCACTTCCATTGGAAAGCAAAACTGTCGCGACAGGTTGTTTTGCTTTTCCAGAAAGTCGAACACTTTCAATCTTTCCCTTAGCATCTTCTCCGTCGCCCCAATAACCTTTAAAAGTTATTTCTTTCCCAACAAGTTCTTTCTTGGCTTCTTTGATGTCCATTTCAGCATACTTCTTTGAAGAACTTTCTTCCTTCTTTTCAGTCTCCTTCTTCTGGGCTTCATTTATCTTCTTGCTGGTTTCCTTGGCTTCCTCTGCGTTTTTCTTCTCTTCATTCGCCTTTACGCCAGCATTAATCTTTTCAGCCTGTTTCTTCGCAGCCTCGAGTTTTTGTTTCTTCTCCGAAAGTTTTATCACTTCCGCAGCCGGAAGATTCAGTTTCCCCTCGTTGATAGCAGCGATAACCTTGTTTACAGCCTCGAGTTCTTTTGCAGGGTCAGTTTCCTTCTTCTCAGTCTTTTCACCATCGTCGGACTGTTTCTCAGCACCATACTTCTGTCCGACACGATGTTTACGACGGTTCTCAGCGGTGTCTGAATAAACACCTGAACGAGATTTCATTATTGTTCTTTCTGTCAATGTAACCATATTCTTTTCAACCATTTAATTTGATACCGCAAATATATTACGAAATCTTGAATCATCAAATAGTTTCCCGAAGAAAACTCTTGAATTATTCCCAATCTTCAGGTAGGAGCGATTCCTTCCCGAGTTCCTTAGCACGCTTCTTAGTCCAACGCTTCGCAGCAGCAGGGTCTTTTGCCCTGCCGACACTGCGTATAGCATCCTTTAAGTCCTGCCCGTTACGAATAGGAAACGAACCATCCTTCATGGCTTCGCCTTCCTTTGCCAAAGCCTGTCTTTCCTTTTCGGGGAAGTCATGCTTATTCAACGATTTTTCGAGCAACGTTTCCATTATTCATTGGGGATTTGGTTGACATACGGTTTCCCGACACGACCCAAACGTTGATTGTCCGGAGTATCAGCATACACACCTGAACCCAGTGATTTGATGATGTCGTCTTTTGACTCATCACCTGTCAAAGACTTCAGGAAGTCAGCAGTAGGAGAGTAGGCTTGACCAACACGGTTCAAGCGACGGTTTTCGGGAGTGTCAAGATATACTCCTTCCAAGCCTTTCATGATTGTTCCGTCCGCAGCCTGTTCCCAAGCAACTTGTTTCTTACGATAATAGCGGAGGACATCTTTGTTCTGTTCGTCTGAGCAAACAGCCTTTTGGAGATACATTACATCAGCGACAAATGCCTCTTTTTCTTGGTCGCTTAATTCGCCACTACGACTCTTCATGAGTCCTTCTTTGTAGTAACTTGATACTTCCTCAGGAGTGAACACTTCATAACCGTTGTTAGCGGCAGTTTCCTCGAACATCGCCAAAGAAACTTTCTTGTTTTTATTTTCCATAATCTTCCTTTGTTTAAAATTTTCTTTGTGAGCAAAAGTATTCAAAATTTTTGAACATGGTAGGAGAGAGTTCAACTGTCCTTAAAATAAAAACGGGCAAAGAAGGAGGACTCTCGCCCTCCTTATGCCCCAGACACTTCCTTAGTAGTAACCTAAACACCAAAAAGTAGAAATGCAGACTAAATCAAAATCTTTTTGTCAAATCAAATGTAAATCAAGTCATAAAACAGACAGCTCGAGAACCGAACTGTACCAGTATAACGGTGTCGACTGGAAAAAGGTTTTTCTCATTTCCTGTATCTCCTAACGAATAAAGGCTGCGACAGCAGCCTCTCAGGGCGAAGCTCATCGAAGATGGCGAAGCCTGTCAAAACACCGAACGCCAGTGAGGAGTGTTTCGAGGTCGAAAATGACATCCATAAATTTCCGTTCGGGACTCTATTTCTTTTCTCTATTTCTAACTATTTCAATAGCACTCATATTTACCCCTGCGCGCGAGGCTCTCTTGTCCTACGGATGTCTATCGGGGTTTTCGAGCCACAATTTTCCGAAACAAAAAGGGGGGTTTATACGCTCAATAAAAGGGGGTCTAAAGCGCATTTAAGGGGGTCTGTACGCTAATAAAAGGGGGTTTATACGCTCGAAATGCATACGTCTGTACGCTGTAAAAACATACACAGGTAAATTCCCAACCCTTATTTAAGGGGTAAAAGATAGGAGCAAACCTTATTTTATGATTTCCCGTTATTACAGTATAAAATCAAAAGATTATGAGAAAAGATGTAATACAGTGTTCGAAAAGAGTCAGCGAGGATACTCCTGACTACTCATGTTGGCAAATGCGCTGTCTGTGCCTTGTTGCCGACCAGCTCCAACCTTTATTAAAAGAAGATATTGATTGGGCAAATACAAAGTTTGAAAACCTCGAAAAGTACGGTATCTTTAACGATGACCATGAAGTTGAAATCACGATGAAACTTTCCGACATCGACAAGAACCGAAACGGAATTCGGGTTCTCAATGAGATTAAAAAGATGTTCGATATTCCCATTACATGGGATTGGATGAAAAACGGTAAAGCCACACGAACTGTCTTTTACTTTATCCATCGAATGGAATGGAATGAAGATAACCTGTTTTCTATTTATCTGTCCCATTTCAGCGTTCGATGGATTCTTGAGTTCGGGAAGCGACAGGGGTTCTTATCGTTTGACAAACCGTCAATGATGATGCTCTCTTCTTCCTACTCTATGCGCCTCTTTTTGATGTTGAGTCAATGGTACTCTAAGAAAGAGTTTTCTCTCGGTGTAGAGGAACTTGAGAGACGTCTGTGTTGTCCTAAATACACCCCCAAAGATTTACGTGTACAGGTGCTTGAACCTATAAGAAGAGAGTTAAATAGTAAGGACTGCCGTCTTTCTTTTGAATATAAGTTCGTGTCAAACGACAGAAAGAAAGGAGTTGGTCGAAAACGTTTTGATACTGTGGTGTTCACTATAATTGACAAAGAGAAATAATCTATGGGCAAAGAAGATACATTATCGGTTCTGAATATTCAAGCGGAAAACGACCGTCTGAATAAGCGTATCCTCTTTCTTGAGCGTGAAAATCGTGAACAGAGAAAGGAACTGTCAGACTATGCTCGTAGGGAAAAGGAACTGTTGGAAGAGATAGACCGTTTGGAGGGAGAGCTCGATGAAATAACATTTGAGAAACGTCCTAAATATAAGCCGGAAAAGCCAGCCGAAAGTGTTGACGACTTTCTCCTTCCAAAAGTAGATACTGGGACTGGGCTGAACCGAGTGGGCAAGATTGGCTTTGAAGAAGAGTGGGAAGATGTCATGTATGCTTATACAGATGAAATCTTCGTTGAGTCAGATAAACCTGACGTCCTTTTCTATCGTGACGATGCTGAGAAATGCTTTATCACCCCCACGGGGAACACTCGGTTGCCTTTCCCTATTTTGCAAGAAGACCTTGACAGGTACAATATAATAAAAGTTCGACCATTGACTCAAGAGGAAATGGGGGAAGTGTGCAAAGAGTTCGATTTAACTTAAAATTCATTCACAATGTTTCAAATGAAAACTTTTCATTACTTGTATGTTATCATCGGAATGATGGTAGCTGCATTCTTTGGAATTTCACTTGGGATGGGTATCACTTGCCTGATTCCGGTGTCATTCGTGGTGATTGGGCTGTTCGCCTACCAAAACATGAAGAAGAATCTTCCTGTTGGACAGGCTATTCTCAATGGTGGTTTACCACCCCTGATAGGTGGTCTTCTGATTTGGCTGTGTTTCTTGCTGGGGAATTGGTTCAATATAGGTGGATAATGAAGAAACTTGTATTCCTATTCTTGGCGTTGTTGATTGTAGGCTGTGGGACGACTCGAAAGACCGTGTTCTTTGAGCGAATAACCCCACAGCCTCTTTCGGTGATTGACAGCCTGAACACCGTTCACGGCTTGAGTGTTCCTACGAATTTAGACTCGTGGGGCAAAACGTACTTCATCGGGAATGATTCCGTGATGACAACTGTTTACGTCTTGACTGAAAAGAAGAAAGACACTTTATTTATCTTTTCTGTCACCGAAACGGCTGGAAAAGAGAACGTAATCTTTAAATTTAGGAAAGAATGATTTCAAGAGGACTTGGATTTATTGAGAGTGGCGTCAATCCGAATGACGCCATTTATGCAGCTCCAAAGATTGAACTTCCGAAGAGCTATGAACTGAAAGAACAACTCCGTGTCTATGACCAAGGAAACAAGGGAAGCTGCGTTTCCTGTACGGTTGCGGAAATGTTCAACTTTTATTGCAAGTCGAAAGGTCGCGAATCCGGTATCGGCTTCGAATACATTTACGACAACCGTGCTGACAAGACTATTGACGGCATGATGCCACGCGAGGCTTTCGAAATTCTTAAGCGGGAATCTCGTATTGATTTATTCGCTCGTGTGACGTCTCTTGACGCTCTCAAAAAGAGCGTTCTTGTTAATGGCGCAGCACTTATAGCAATGAATGTATTTTCGTATAATGACGACTTTTGGGATGGCGATGAGTTCATGGGTGGTCATGCTGTGGCTGTCGTTGGTTACGATGAAACAGGCTTAATCATCAAAAACTCCTGGGGGACAGGTTTTGGTCGGGGTGGTTATGTTACTTTGCCATACGGAAAGTTCAACAAAGTACGGGAAGCCTGGACTCTACTGGGCTAATCATTTCACTACTATTTGCGAGGAGCACTTCTTTCAGGAGTGCTCTTTGTTTTTCTTCGAAAAGCAAGAAGGAGTCTCCCTGTCGCAAGCCGCAGCAGCCCCATCATCATGGGAATATCCTTGGTATCTGAATAACAAAGGTGGACTATCTATGCAGTCATTCAACATTTATCTTGATTTGTATGATGGTTCGAATGTAATCGATTCAATTTTGATTCAGGGTGGTGGAATGTTTTCAAGCGGTGGAACACGAAAAGGAACATACAAAACCAACTTCCAATCAACAGGAACTTGGAAAATTCGTTCAGTTGTTATTGAAACACAAACGTACACCCCTGACCAATTCTTTAATACTCTTGGTGGGCGTTTTGCTTACGGAGAAACTGAACCAACAGGAAGTTCTGGAAAGAGCAACGGTGTTGGGAACTATTATCATTCCCTTGGATTCTGGTTCAAAACTACTTAATAAGGAAGGGAGTCCGGAATCCGGACTCCCCAATTATGAATCAATTGGTTGGAACATTTCCTTGAATTGAAACGGTTGCGGAATTTCCACTCGTTAAAGTAACCGTAATCGTCCCTTCGCAGTAATATCCAGGAACTAAACTGATACCAGTTCCGCCACCTGTGGCGTGATACCAATTTGTGGGGTACACCGTAAAAGTCCATTTATTGGTTCCAGCTGATACGGGTTGTGTATTAGCTGCATCACCCATTTGATGTCTTGTCCCACCATCAAGTTTGTTTGCCATCAAAATTGATACAGTTGGTTTGGAAGGACAGTTTGAAACAGTGATAGTGGTTGCGTACGATTGACCTGTATTTGGGCTGCTCATTCCTGAGAAAACGGTTGTCGGGGAAACAGTGATTTTGGCTGCTGCGGCTTGCGACAGGGAGACTCCTTGGCTCTATTTTAAATGAATAAGGAGGGATTCTGGCGGGAGTCCGTGAATATCACGATACTTCCCGCCATTTGATTAACCTGTCACTCTTACAGTTTGATTTTGATTTGCAAGCGTAACAGAGCCAACCTGAACCCAACTTGAGCCTGACCTCTTTTTAATTGTGATTAAATCCCCAGTCGTTGCCGTTATAGTCATTCCACCTGATTTGGTTGGGTCATTTACTCTAAGCGGAGCGGATGGTCCCCAATTTTCAGTATGGTCACCAGCCGTTGGTCTACCGAAAAATCCAAGATAAGAAGTTCCAGTTCCTACCGGATTCGTAGTTCCTTTGAACATATAATATGTCGTTTCTTCAACCAAATTTGTTATGGTTAAGGCATACATTGGGGAACTTTGGCTCAAGGAAACGGAAGCCGTCTTGCCACTTGTCCCCTGCGTATAGGAAACGGAACCAGACCTCGTGTTTCCTGTATTCGCCCCAGCCGTAATAGATGTTCCATCTGTGTTCTTGCTGAACCCTGTTCCGCTAATCGTAGCCGTCCATGCAACATTTTCCTGGGTCGATGTCTCGACTCCGTTTACTTTTGAAAGAAGTGAATAAAGGAAGATTCTGGCGTAAAATCAATCGATTGCCGGAGAAAGAACGTTTTACATATAAAAAGAATGAAGACATGAAGAAAGAAGATAAACGAAACAGGCAGTTGCTCGACATTCTTGAAAAGGATTTTGAAGAACTCTCCGCAGGAGAACTTCAGGTTCTCCGCAATGAAACGAGGAAACTGTACGGAATTGAAGGGAAGATTGAGGTCAGCATGATTCTTAATTCCTACTTGAACATGAAACGCAAGTATATTCACGAGCTCGAACAGGTACTCGTCACGGTGAAGCAAACTGTTAGAGACTTCGGAGTTTTTGGTGGTGGTAAACAGGTCGTATCCCCCAGGATACAGGTTCCCACGTTTGACGGTCTTAGCGGAGCTTCTAAGGGAATGTTCTATATTGATGGATACACTTATCTCCCTGTCCTAACTGTATCGTATTTTGACGACCATACAGAGGTTATATGCCTATCTCCGGAAGGCTCGTTTTGTAGGATATCGACAAAGGATTTTGATTTCGAGATATAAACCGCTAAATTTGCGGTGAATTTAATTCATTTAGTTATAACTAATTTTTGAAAATTATGCAGAAAGATTTCATTACAGCTACTCCGGACTCCGGAGGAAGTGGTAGCACAACCGTGACTGCCGCAGCGTCTGCTAACCAGACAGAATCCGCACGCAGTGTGAACCTGTCAGTGGCTGGCGGAGGAATGACACGTACTGTTGCAGCGAGTCAGGCTGCGGGAGTCGTGACTTGGAACTATTACTTTTCTGTCACTCCGACTTCGCTGAGTTTCGTTGCGGGTGGTGAAAGTAAGTCGGTAACAGTGACATCGTACCGGAAGAAAGTTATAAACGGAGTCGAGACATCGACCCAGGAAAATGTGAACTATACTGTTGCCGTAACAGGTACGGGATTCTCTGGTAGTGGTACAACCGTCACCGCTGCTGCAAACTCTGCGACGTCGACGAGAACGGGAACTGCCACCTATACTCAAGCCACGAGTGGTAAGAGCCAAGGAGTCTCCCTGTCGCAAGCTGGCGTCCCCAGATATACCCTAACGATTAAGTTCCGTGATTACAAAGGAGCAACCGCTTATCTATTTAATTCGACTGGCACACCTTTGTATGGTCCAAACGATTATTACTCTATGGGTTCTGGGTATGAAAATGCCTCAATCGTGTGGGATAATACGAACGGATTGGCAGTTTGTAAAACAGTAAGCAAAACGGAAACTGTCAAAGTAAAGGCTGGTGACACTATTACGGTACGCATTCAACAAAGTGGCTCAAACAGTTTCGACCCTATGCACTTTTCGACTTTTACTTTAAAAGCTGAAGACCAAACTATCACACCATAATGTGAATTGGGAGCTGGGATATCCCAGCTCCTTTCCTTCATAATCATCCTTGAGAAGTTATACGAACTTGAACGGTTGCTGTATCAACAACGGTTGAGCCGTTCTTAAGATAGATATCAATTCTGTGAATACCTGTTTGACCAGAATCATTGATAGCATTGATAGTGACGGAACTGTTTGAACCAGTACCCGATGATGGCGAAGCATTGAGGCTGAAAGCGTTGCTTGCGAAGCCAATGCTCCAAGAACCCCCTGCTGGAGCTGTTACGCTAACAGTTCCTTTGCCTGAACCATATCCAGTGATGTTGATAGTTGTACCGGAAATTGCGTAGGGGACGCCAGCTTGCGACAGGGAGACTCCTTGTTGGGTTTCAACAAGAATGGCTGAGTGCAAGACCCAGCCATTCCCTGTCAATAATCAATTAAATCAATATAGTCGTGAAAATTACTTTCCTCTCACCACCGTTGTATAACGGTCGTAGATAGCGTCCCAGTGCTTTTCGAGCATCTGACACTTTTGACCAACGGTCTTTCCTTCGAAGACCCCGATGTTCTGAAATACACCTGTCGTAATTTTAGGGTCGTACATCTTGAGGAATACTCCCTGTTCATTGATGAAGCCTATTTCCTCTCCCTTGTAAATAAGCTGTGCATATTCTGATGTGGGCATACCAGCTCCACCCTTTACCGTTGTACGGTTAATGACGATCGGTGCTATCATGATTGCTCCTCCTCTTCTTTAAGTTTTGCAGTAAACGGATAATTCTCCCACAGTGCTTGAGCGTGTTCCTTGACCCAATTTACGGCTGCTCTGTGGTCGACACAATTTTTAAGTCTCAAACAAATGTTCTTTGGTGTACAGTACAGACACAATGATGAGTTTCCTGATACAGACATGATTGATTCACCTTTGTAGAAAAATCATTGAATGTCTTTGTTCTCCTCCAGCACGCTGAAGTTTTGAAGGCTTTTCGCCTCTTTTCGATGTGAATTTTATCTTTGCCATAGCCATTGATTATTTAGAAGTGAACCATTCAGGAGCGGTCTGACCGTAACATTTGCAGGCTTGAACGATGCTCTTATTGAGAGCTTCCCGATGTATGTATATAAACTTATTCAGGTTATCAACTGATTCCTTTAAGAGACGTATTTGATAATCTGCTGAGTCCTTTTCAGACGTACAGGCTGTTGGGATATCTTCCCTCGCTTCATATAACTCATCAAGTAAAGATTTCAATTCTTTGACTTGACTTTCCATCGCACACAATGTACGATTTGTTACTTCCCAAGAACTCTGGTAGGAAGAACCACTTTTGAATGTTAGTTGATGTTTCATGACTATCGATGTTTAAATTTGACAGTACAAAGATAGTGGGAAGAAATGAGACTGCAAAGAAAATCCCGGAATTTCTTCCGGGATATCTCAAGATTTCTCAATTTTAATAAATGAAAGACTTTACAATAACCACACCATTATATTCGAGTTGAATGAAAGTCCGGTTCAGTTGGTCTTCTGTCAAATCATCGATGACATCAATAATATAATTGTTTAAATCGTCTTTAAACAATTGGATAACCCCCAAGAATGAAGAATTATTTATACCAACAGTATTTGTTCCTGAAATCGGAACTCGAGATATTTGAGTTGTCTTAGAGTCTGAACTCTGCCCAGACAATTCCTTTGGGATTGAAACTGTCAATCCAATACTATCAGAAAATTCTGTGGATGAGATTATCTGTATTGGAAAGATTAAATTTGAAAAGGTTAAAGCTCCATTGACAAATTTGCAGTTTGAATCCTGAATATCAACTTCTTGTGAATTGACAAGTTTGAGAAACTTATTGAGGACAAACGGAACTCCTAATTGAGAGACAATCAATGATTTACTGATACCCCCAGCAGAGAAGTTTAATGAAGTTGAACGAGAAGCAAATGTTGGATTAGGGTCAGCAGATACGCTTACTTCAGCCGTACCCCCCCCGAATCGGGAGTGATTGTAAGAAAATCTTTCTTCATGATTTTTAAGTTTTAAATTCAACGAAATTATTTGCGCTATTTTGACGTCAATTATAGCCGATTTAAGAGGTTAAAAGCGTGCCCCGAACAAATTATCCGGAGCACACCTTTGATTGTCGCTTAGAGGCTTAAAGCACGACCGCAAGGCTCGATACCACGTCCTCAAAGTATTTGATATCCTCAATGGTAACTTTACCCTTGATATATTTCTGAAGACGCTGATGAACATCAGCAGCCGACGGAATCATCATGATGGGTGATGTTACAGGTGCGGAAGCGATTACCACGCAAGAGTGCTCACGAATACGCTGTTCCTTTTCGTTCTCCGTAACTGTATAAGTTACGAGAAAGTGAGGAACTTCCATATCGTCTGAATTGAGTTCCTTCATGTATTCTTTCGGCTGGTGGTTTTCAGCACCGTTCAGATACGACAGATATTCCCAATAAATAGGTTCCATTTCGTAGGAGCCAAACATGAAGTTCTGAGCCATCTTCATCAGATAACGTTCAGCCTCTTTATCGGTAAGACCTTTCTGAATGGGAAACTCATTGATGTACATAAACGATTTTCGTTTTGTATCGTCAGAATTTACCGGAGTAACCAATACAGCGATTCGAGCCATACACAGGTCAGAAGTCGGGTCCGACTCTTTCACAACACGATATCCAGGAATAGGACAGTCATCGAAGTCACGAGTGTCTTCAGGGGTGTCGGGATTATCCAGTTCACCGATTGCACTCAGAACCTGTTCACCACGAACCAAAGCCGGAATCCACGCTGTACGGTCTTCATTTTTATCACTTGTTCGTGCCCAAATCATCTTTTCTTCAGGTGCGAACAGGTTGCCTTCAGGAGTCTTGACGTACCTTTCAATTTCCTTATCAGTCATCCCCTGTGGGTTGAGTTCGTGAACCAATGTAACTCCTAACAGTTCCCAGCCCATACCGTCCGGCTCTGCGTTCATGGCTTTCTTGAAGTCCTGAATCAGATTGTCTGTGAGTAATGCTGGTGCGGGTAACAAGTAGGATTTTTGAATGATGCGGTTGCCGAACTGACCTACCTTTGCGAACTTGCCTTCGTAGATGTAAATTTTCTTCCCGTCAAGAGACTGAGGTTGGTACGGCTGTGCGCCTGACAGTTTCTTCGAACGGCATGCTTGACATTCATCATCGCAAGCGGTTGAGGTGAAGCAATAGTTCGGATACTGTTTAGATGTGGAAACAGCGTGAAGAGGTGTGCCTCCTACATGACCAATCTTAAGATACGACAAACAAAGGTCGTACATCAAGTCGGCATCGGTGTCCTCAGTAACATTCACAGGCATTTGAAACTCCTGTGGTTTGCCGTCTGGGTCGGCATAGATAAAGTTATAAACTACTTTCATAATCGGAAATGAATTTAGATTGTTGTTAAATTTGGATTGAATAAACCGGAGTATCGAACATCGATATCTTTCCGGGAACGAGTTTCTTCTGCTTCATGTCAGGAACTTGAAACATAACAGGAGTTGCATGGTGTTCCGGTACGTGTTTGAACCGTTCAAAATACAACTCAATAGCATTGAGAGTTGTGATTGCTGAGACCTGTGCCATTTCAGCCTCCTCTTTTGAGCCGTACAAGGACGAGAACAGCCTTTCTCCTGTAACTAATAAGATAGAGAAGCGAAACTTTCCCTTGGGAGCTGTTAGAGGATGAACCTCACTGACCTCTTTGATGTTCTCGATTCGATAGGCTTTTTGAACCTCAACGAGTTCTTCACGTTTGGCGGCAGCTTCCTCTTGCGGTGTGACCCATGATTTAATGAATATAAACATAACTTTCGATTTTAAATTACAATGAAATAACGCTATTCGACTGGACTATCACCAGTAATCTCGTAAATATTTCCATCTACTTGTTTGTAGGGAGTGAGGTCATCTGTTACCTGTATAAGTTCACACGGCTTGTCATTGAAATAAACGGCTTTCGTAGACCAATCTTCCAAGTTTCTGATATAGATGTAAGCCACGATGTCTTTACTGATATACCACTGAATTTTGCATACAAAATCCTTGTGATGGTTGAAGAAATGATACCATGTCACGATGTTCCAGAACAGTTCTTCTTCATCAGCGTCCTTGAAAGACACGTATTGAGCAGCAAAGAGGAGGTGGCTGTAATACCACCTCAGGAACCATCCTAATTTATTCCTCTTCTTTATCATGTTTCAGTGCCTCCTTTAAGTTAGGTTTCAGCGTCGCACGGATATTTTCGATAGTGTCACACAGGTTCGACGCAGGTTTCTTAGCATCGTCGTTCTTTTCGTTCCAGTCGGCTGTAATGATATCCATATAAATAAGATACGCTTCGGGGAACTCTTCCTGAAGTCTGGCGGGAGTGAACCGTGTCATCTTCATAAGACACTTCAGACGCTTTTCCATGAAGTAACGGTCTCTTTCAGCGATGAGATATTCCTTCACCAAGGAAGCGATACTGTCATTATCCTTGAGTTTACCAACATACGATTCAACCTTTTCGTCTCCATAAGGAATTTCACAAGAAAATTTCAAGTGAATGTAGATAGTACGATTACCCCAATCTTCCGGGAACCATTCTTTGGGTAAATTATAGGAAGAAATCGATGCTTCATTACAACGAATGAAGAACTTTGGGTGTGCTTTGAAACAGGTCAAAACATCGTCAGGAGTTTTCCCAATAAACCGTGCTTCGATGGAAGCATTAAGTTGTTTCTGAAGGGAGTCGAGCTTTTCTTTGTAGTTCAGATTTGCCAACCGTGTGGCAATCGTCAATCTGGTGTCTTCTGCAATTACTGCCATGTCGTTCTACTTTTTAGGGTTCATATTCAAAATCTTTGCTTTCGGTTGTGGCTCGGGACGCTGTTCAGGTTCTTTCGGGCATTCCCACAGTTGAGGAACATAGGTGAAGCGAGCCTTGGGGTCGGGCGAAGCCTGTTGCAAGAAAGCCACTTTCTCCATCGCCTCGCTCTCTTTGAGAGCCTCTAAGAGATTATCGTCCTTGTCCTTAACAACTTCACCAGAGTGCATATCAATCACCTTAAACAGAGGCTCAGGAAGCTCCATGTTAGTGAACTCTGTAACGTCGAGATAATCACAACCAAAGTTTTCAGCCGTTTTTAGGTCGCTGTCGCTGAACTGTCCTTCCAAACCGGAGGCATCACCTATCATTAGGCACTCTTCCTTGCTGATTTCCAACCCTGTATTCTCACAAAATTCTTTCAGCATATTCTCAAGCATTCCTGGGTTCGGTTTACGGTCAGGGCATTCCTTAGCATTGTAGGGACAGAACTGCCCAGCCACAAGTGTATTCAAGCCGATGAACGACTGAAGAGATGCGATGACGTAAATGAATTTCGGTTGAAACATAGCTGGGTGAACGTGACCCATTTCAATTCCACCCTGATTAGATACGATAAGAACAGCCTGTGGATGAAGTTTCTTGAGTTGCTCAAAAACCTCCATTTTCAGTTTCATGTCCCAAACTCCTTCCGGGAACGTTTTGCCGGATGCGGTATTGATGAGCGTACCGTCCAAGTCGATGAAGATAACTTTCTTCTTTGTAATGTTCATAATCTTGTTTTTAAAATGTTACTGATAAATATACGTGAAATCCGAGGAGTTCGATTAGAACTCCACGAATATTAATCTATTTCTTCTGTTGGCTTGATTGACCCACAAGTGGTGAGACCCGAAGCCGTATGTGAACAGGTCACTGAACTGATAGTGACGTATCTTGATAAGTTCCATTTCCCTACGGAGTTCGGCTTCATTACGAGCGGAGGTGATACAGTTGAGGATTTCTGCGAAAAGAACTGCTACTTCAGGAGTGATGTTCTTTAATTGTTCTTCGATTGTTGCTTTCATGACTTTACTGTTTTAATTGATTTACACAACAAAGGTAATGGATTCTCAGAAGACTGCAAAGAAAATCCCGGAATTTCTTCCGGGATATCTTTGAGAATGTTTAAACAGATTACATATCGTATCTGACAGCAAAAGAAATAGGAATGTTATTTTCTTCTGACCCATCGTCATTTACCAACGAAAAAGAGTAATAAATTTCTCTTCCAGATAAATCCTCCCAAGAACCTGTATCTTTCCATGAAAATGTAATGAAAGGTGCTTGGCTCTGTTTAACAAATTGCATTTTAAATGGTCCAGTTGCTTGGGCACCTGAAGTTCTTCTAACATAAAGCCAATAATCCATTCCTGAAACTGTTCCATCTCCAATGGCTGAAGCCAAAATTGAAATTTGGAATCTTAAGTTTGGGCTTGAACTTTCAGTAGCAAGATTTGCTTGAGGCTTAAAGATAAGCCAAAATTGAAGATTGCCATCAGCTTCTTGAATGAATGAGAAGTCTTCGCTCCATCCTGAACCTTGGTTATCGTTCGATGTTGCAATTGGAGTGAATGAAAATTGAGGGATAATTGATACTCCGTATTGCAGAGCATTTACTGTCTTGCTAAGACCCCCCCCCAGTGGAAGAGAATGTTAAAGTTGTTGAACGTTCCTTGAACGACAAATTGGGGTCAGCCGTTACAGATACTTGGGTCGACCCCCCCCCCAGACTCAGGGGAAATGTTTAAGAAATCTTTCTTCATTTTAATATGAATTTAATTGTGAATAATTCGCCACACGGTTGCGCAGCCGTGTAACAGGTTATCGCCACGTGACATTTATTATACGTTTACTTTCTCCGTCGATGGGTTTTCTTCGCCTTGTTTTTCTTCCTGTCTTTCCGGATTCTTTCTTCATTACGACCGTGTTTCGAGCCACCTTTACCCATTCGTGGTGGGTCGTATAGAGTAATGTCAGGAATATCAGGTCGAGGATAAATCGTGTACACCTGTTCAGGGATACGGGTTGGCTCGTACTCTTCCTGCTTAATGTCCTTTACTCTGACCAGTTCAACGTCGTGTTCCTGAGCCATTCTTATAGCTGCCTCCGGAATAGCTCCGGCTCCTCCAACGACTATTCCAATGCGTTTCCCTTCCATCAGTATCTCCTTTCTTCTCCAATGATTAATAGGAGACCGCATTTCATGTCCTGAACAATAAAGTAACCGCCTCTAATCTTATCAGCACCTGTCATGTAAGACAGTACCAAGCCTCTTTCAAGTGCGAGCGAGCGGATACGTTCACACATCTTCTGGGGGATTGTACTATCCTCGCTGTTTGTAATCGTTATGAGAACCGCAGCACCTTCCTTGCGGTCGTAACCTGAAATTGAGTAGTTCGTTCCATCATCAAGATGAGCGTCCGCACAATACAGTATCTCCCCAGCCAGCTCTGATGTTCGGGGTTCGAGTCCTGTTGCTTGAGACAGGTTCAGGATAGAACTTTCAAGATTCTGTGAAGAGTGCCCTGACAAACGTTCTGAGAATTCCACCATAGACTTCACTGAGAGTTCTACGAGTGTGTCCTGAGTGACACGGTTCCCACAGCCTGTAAGTAGGAGTAGGAAGATTGAAATGATTGCTAACTGTTTCATAATCTATAAATTTCTTCGTTTATCATGTGCCTGTCGAAAGGACTGGCGTCTATTTTCACATTCGCTCTATCATACTGCCGTAGGAAACGAGCGATTTCCATCATGTCTCGGCTTCCGAGGTCGATGAATTTAATGTAGTCGGTCTTCGCACCCTGTAAGGATACAACCGCCCATGAGTCTGAACGATGATGAACATCAACTGAAACATCAATGTTCCCCATCAGTTGCCGGATACGTTCAGCACGAACCTCAGCTTCCTGAGTCGCGCACTTTTGCCTGTGGATTAATCCCTTTAAATCCGATTCCAATTTGTTCATTCTTTCGAAGTCCTCTCTGAACAACCAAAAGAACAGTTTACGCAGGAGTTTCTTCATGACGATTTTTCTTTGTAGGTTTAAAATCTTCCTTCAATTCAGTCTCGATTGACTTGCCTTCATAGTCGAGATATTCCTTCTTCTTTTGAAGAGTCATTTCCATAGCTTCTTTGATAGCAGGGCGAACGAACTTGTCAAAGGCTTCCCCGTCAAGGTAGGCTTCGAATCCGTGGTTGCCACCCAACGTCGTAATGTTCACGAAACAACCGCTTCCCATTAGGGAGTAGTTCTTCCAGTCTTTCTTCCAAGCTCTCAACTTGGCGAGTAGCGAAGCCGTCGTTTGGGCTGTTGCTTCCTTGAGTTTTCTTTCAAATTTATTCATCTTTCTTTCCTTTATTGTTTACACCGTACCCAAACAGAGCGAAGTCACATTTACACGGGTCTAACGGATAAACCTCGCGACAGTTAGTAGTGAGCTCAAGCACTGTATTCATGCTATCGCCTTTGCTTGTTATGAGACCCAATTGACGCCCAACGTTTGCGACGTGAGTATCAAGCGGAATCATCAACCATGATGGAGGGATTAAGCTCCAAATTCCTAAATCGATAGGACTGTTCTTTCTAACCATCCAGCGCAAGAACATATTTAGACGCTTGCAAGCCGACTTCGTGTCCTGGGGGATACCTTTCACTCCAGGGAACAGGGTTATCAGCGCATAAAGATAATCTGTGGCGCAGCCGGAACGACAATACGCTTTGGATACAGCCTCTTCCATGTCCTCGTTCTCATCGTAGATTTTCTTGAGTGCCTTACATAGTTCAGCGAAGTCGCCCCACTTGAAGAAGCGATACATGGATTCTTCCGAACCAACGTACTTTCTCCAAACCATATTCTTGATATACATATAGGGAGTATATCGTTCCATGTCAGCGAACAGGCTCTCACAGGTTGAGAGGATTGCCTTTCGGTTCCCATACGCTAACCACGCAGCGATGAACCCCACTATCTCCTGAGAACATTTGTAACCAAACTTTCGAGGGAACTGTACAGGGTCGTCAGCTACGAATTCCGGCTTTTCATACTGTTCAGCCAGCTTCATAATCAGATGTCTTGTTTTTGTTTCCATATTACATATCATTAAATTCAACTTGATTGTTATGTATCAATTTAGAGAACTCAGCTCCATCCCACCACTTGATAGTGAAGTGTTCTATCAATTCCCGATAGGTTTCATTTCCTGTCAGATTACCCTTTTCAAGTTCTTCCGTAATCTTATAGGGAAATCTCAGGTCAAGAATGTACAGGTTCAATGACGGTCGTTCAAGGACTGCTCGAAGATACCGTCCATTGATGTTGTACTCTGTTAGGAAGCCATGGCAGAGTACATCAAAGAGTAACCAATACGTCTTCCCATCCTGTGAGTAAACTCTGTGCTCCTTTCCTTTTGTTCTGTGTGGGTCGATGCCTGCATTCTTGAACACTCGTGATATGCAGCCCACGTGTACGAAAGCGTCAAGATGACGCTTCACCTCAATTCCTGCTGGGATAAATTTCTTTGCCATATATTTCTTCTTAATTATTTTCATCTTCAGCCAAAGCCGCCAGACACTCCTCGTGAGCCTCTTTACAGGCAGCGTCCATGACATATTCCATGTTATCATACTCCGGACATTCCCTGACGGCTGTACCTGTTACATCAACGTAGAGGCAACCACTCTCATCGCACTCGACAATAAACCATCCGTCATTATACATAACATAACCATCCTCGTAGATAGTCTGAATAAGTGTACGTCCGTCTTTCATAGACGAAGAAGCGAGTTCGTAAGGACAGGTGATTGTGCCCTGTTCGGCTTGATTGATACGAGCCATCGCCACCAGAGCTACCTTTGCTAACTGTCGACGGTCTTTAATGTTATCAACATAGCGGTGAGTCCCTACTGGCTTGCTGAAGTCTAAATTTTTGTAGTATCTTGAACCTTTCATGACGTACACTTGTTTGATTTGACTGAGCAAATATACGTCGACTTTTCGAATATCCAATGAGTTCCTCGGGAATTTCTTGATTATTTTCTTCGATTTTTCCTCAATTCGGCTCTGCGTTCTCTCCTACGAGCCTTTCCATCCTGAATTTTGAGTGAGCATTCACCAGACAGCCTGTACACTTCCGATTGAGTCTTACTAATTACGTGCTCACAGAACCCTGATAGGGTAACTGATGAGCTATGTTCCATTCTTTGGTTCATTTTAGACGATTTAAGCGATTATAATTATAAAACGAGTAATTTGTGCCAGCCAACAGAGGTAAATCTCGTAGAGCGACCACCAGTGGCTCCTATAAATCAGAAAGAGCTGAACCATTACAGCCCAACTCTTTCCTCACCTTATGAACAAAAAGTGCTCTCTCGAGTTATTTCTTCTTGCCTTTCTTCGGCTCAATCACTGTTTTCACAGTTTTAGAAGCCTTGAACGCCAATGTATGAGACTCCGGCACGTTCATAGGTTTCTGAGTCAACGGATTCACACCCGTTTTTGCCGGATTGATTTTCTGTTTGAATTTACCGAACGGAAGGCTGATTTCATCGCCTTTCTCAACGCAAGTTTCAACGATTACCGGAGTAAGAGCGTCAATTACTTTTTCGGTATCTCTCTGGGTCATACCAGCTACTTCGGCAACTTTTGCCACGAATTCTGACTTTCTCATTTTTGTTTTAATTTTAATGGATAAATAAATGTTTCAATTTTCAAACGTGTTTATATAACGTCGGTTTTCGTCAATCGGTTTTCTGTCATCCCTGTAATCATTAGGATTCTCACCTGTCGGGAGTGAATACAGCGGACGTTCTCTTGCTATTTGCCCCACACATTCCAAGGAAGCGATAGGCAAGATTGACAAGAAATGCTCTGTCTTTATTGCGCTGATATGCTATCTTCTTTCGAATCACGGACATCACCTGTGCATAACAGATACCATTCGAGAGCTGAATGTAGGTGTGGCTGAATTCTGTCACCACCCATACATTGATTAAGCGGTCTCCCCACTTGAAGATGTACGGCTTATGCTTCCATGTCACTTTGTCCATGAGCCGTTCAGCGTTCGAAAGATAATCCTCTTTATCTTTCATGAGATACATATTGTTTGCCTGAGAGTCTGATAGGAGCTTGAAGATATTCTTCTCCTGTTCAGGTGTACAGATGACCTCCATGTCAATGTCGTGAGGTTCATCAACTTCCATTCCTAACTTATACAGGGCAAGAGACCCCACGATTAAGAACTTCATCCCATACGGTTCGAGAACCTGTTTACGGAACTCATCCAACGCTCGTTCAACTGGATTCGAGCTGTTTGTTGTTAAATCTGATGTAATCATTTTCGAAATTATTTGATGTTTGATAATGTTACGTGATTTCTCCGGTTATCGATTACAGTCCTCTCGATTTAATGATATTCTTGAGCCTGTCGCTATAACCTTTCTTCTCAGCGTATAAGCGGTCTAAATAGGCGAAATATTCGTCTCTTGTAAATCGTCGACAGAATGTACTCTGCCATATAGCGTAATCAGTAATGCAGTCGTGCCAGGAGTTAAATCGGGCATGACCCATCATGGTTCCTACTGCAAGCGTTGGACGGGTGCTGGGGACTTTCATCCCCAGACAGTTATGTCCTTCCCTGAACAGTTTCGAAGTAAACGTACCGGATTCCTCTATGCATTGAGCCATCACAATGTCCGGATGGTCAAGCCTCAACTTGAAGATATAGTCGCCAGCTGACTTAACAGGCTGGTCGAACTCTTCCAATGACTTCACAAAGTTTCGCCAAGTCTGGTTAGGCAGACCGTTCATGTTTACCATCATAATCTTTGCATATTAATCGAGTTCATAAATAACCAAGTCTTCAGGGTCGAAGATAGACGGATATTCATCCATACCCTTTTTCACATCAAACGTGAAATTCAGTTGATACCGTTCGTCGACCACACAGAACTGTTGAGCGATTTCACTCCAACGAATAACATTCTTTGGCAACCAAGCCACTCCCAGCTCCTTATTGAGAACTCTCCAAGCCTTATCGGTGCAGTGAGTTATCGCAGCCGTTTGCATACGTCCTTCATGTAGGAAGCGGATAAGTCCTGATTTAAACAGGTACGAGCGCAGGTACGGTCTATCCTCAGGTAGTGTTGGCTCAGCAGGAGCCTCTATTGGCGTCTCTACGACCTGTTCAGTAGCAAGGTCAGATAAGTGTCCGCGAAGGGATACCTGCCCTCCCTCAAGAAGCTCAAACGAGTCATAGATTACTTGTTTAACAGTGCCGTCACTGAACGTAACGGTCACTGGCTTATTATTTCTGATGTCCATATCGGGAAATTATTTAGAGATATACATACTATTCAGCGGAGACTCTATCATTCTGTAGAGGATGAGAACCCCTGTCTCAACGCACTGTATCATGATATCCCTCAGGAAGCGAGGCTGACCATCAATAGGGTTGATGTCGTCGGACTTGATAATGTAGTGATGGTCACTACCTACAAACCATTCACCTCTTTCAGTGAGTCGACGGATAGTATCCATTTGTTCCTGTGCCTTCTGTTTAGAAGTGATTGAGAACGCAACGTCAGCGATACCCCATTGACCGTTTATGCACTGACTTGTGATGATGTTGAAAACTCGTTTATGTCCCATAACCAAATGATTTAAATTGTTTGACGGAACAAATATAGTGGCATTAATTGACATTCCAAAGAGTTTCCCGATATTTTCCTCAAATTTTTCCGAAACAGGCTACTGGGGTCGGCTTATACGGGTTATCTTGTGCCGACGTCGTTCGTACCTTTTATTCTCGATGAACGGTTGATGACTGTGGAGAGCCTCACATTTAGCTCTCCAATAGTTTCTTTCGACAGTGATACGGTTCACGAGCCGTATCATCAATGCTCGCTTATTTACTTTCATAGACCTGTACAATTTGTTCCACGTGAAACTTTACTTCATCTCGGATTCCCAACGCTTGCCCTTTCAGGTGGTTGCCTCGTCTTTCGGTTACAGTTACTTCTCGATATACTCTCTTAGGAGCTATCACTCTTCCAGGGACGTGTTTGTCAGGCATACCGAACTCTTCGAACCGTACCTTAACAGTATCTCCGACTTTCACCTGTTCACGCATTTCGTTCAATGACACTTCCGGAATGTAGAAGCATCCTGGCTGCTTGACTCCTGACAGGAACTTGGTGAGTTCATCACGGAGATGTTCAACCTCTTCGATTGACATGAGTTGGAAATAACAGGTATTCGGTCCATCCTGAATTCCAACTTTGACGGTTCGCCCATACTTGTCAGGCTCTTCCGTCTGAATGATTGGTTTCAATGTTTCCATCGCTATCTTCATTTACAAATTATTAAACCCACAATCAGCGAAAGTAGTGCAGCTCCCAAAACGATAAAGAGCCAAAACGTTCCCGTCTTCCATACGGGTACACGAGGAGGACGCTCAAGCATGACAACCACTATCGGTCTTTCGTTTCCGTTAGGCGTCGTTTCCCTCCAACCGAACCGAGCGTAGAACCCCATGGCATTGAGTCTCGCAGCGACGTGCTTTGACATCTCCTTGGCTGTTTCATAACTCCCTGTCCGAAATACATACTCGAACGATTTGTAACCTTGCTGAACACGGCTGTTCAGACCTTCCGTTATTTGGTCGATGATACTGTTCACCTGATAGTTCTCATTTGCTTTCAGGCTGTTCTTGGTTATCTCTTCTTTTGTCTTCATCTTTACATTCTTTTGAGCAGTAGTGTTTCCCGCCTGATACTATCCAACCATATTGACGCACCTCCCAATTAGAGGCTCCTCGGGTGTGGCAAACCGCACCACAGACATCACACGTGTATTCATACCACTTTGACTTCATACCACTGATTCTTAATTACTTTCTTATAATACTCTTTCACTGTATCGGGGCGAGCCGTTGCGTAGAACGCTGAGGAATCACAGAAGTTATCCCAGAACGGCACAGACATCCCCCCCCTGAACTGCTGCCTGATAGCTGTTTCACAGGCTGCTTGAGTGTCGTACCACGGAGTCTCCGGCTTCATAGGTAGGGAGTCAAGAATCCGGAAAATGTTTGGTAACGGCTCTATTCCTTCAAAGATATCCAGCCACTCAAGATATTCCGTGAGGTTCATACCTGTGGGGATTTCATCCTTATGACAATTCGTAGGGATTTTTGCGTCTCTCAAGGACTGTATCTTCGTGTCCCATGTCGACTTGTTAAGTTCAATCCACTCACGTTCATCAGGTCGGGTGTCGTAAATATTGAAGTATCTTTCCCGTTCATTCGGGTTCGGGTAAATCATCAAATACGACATTCCGAGGCTTTCAAACACTTCACGTGCCTTCGGATGCATAGCACATACGACTATCTTCCCAAACAGTACAGCCTCAACACAGAAGCGTCTATAATTGTCGGGGAAGTCAGGGTTGACGATACCGTTCTTCTTGTCGAGATAATACTGTTTCGAGAAGAACCCGTCAATGAACTGTGGGTGCTGGTGAGTCAGGTATGTCTTACCAATTCCCGGATACCCACATATCGCATTAATCTGTCCGAAGCGAAACGCTTCACGTATCTTCTTCCGATTGTCTGATAGTTGTTCCATGACTTATTTCTTTTGATGTCTTAACTTTGTAACGGCATCTTTCTTGGAGTATGCCATGATTTTCTGTCCTTTAACAGTAAATTCTCTCAACTCCCTGTGAACAGGCTTGGGTCTGTAATTAGGATTGAAGCGCATCCCTCCTGATTCATTACTCTGTTTGTACACACGGTCATCACTTGCTGCCGCAGCCATCATTGCGGTCGCCAATAGGATTTGTTTTAGTCGGCTCATAATCTCTTATCTTTATATAGTTTCTACATCTGTAATATCGTATCTTGTCCCGACAGTAACCGTCATAGGCGCAGGTCTCACAGAGAGCCACTTTGCCCTCACGGTTCTTGCCATATAGGGAATCATCTTCCATCGTTACAGGTTCTTCGGGTTGGCATAGATGATATACGGGGAAGCATTGGTTTCGGCTACAAATACGCAACCCTCATACACTACTTTCCGAACGAGTCCTATTGAAAAGTCTCTTGCACTGTAATCTTCATCAAGTGTGGTTATCTCAAGTTGAGCTCCATGCGGGAAGAATGATTCGATTTCCCAACCCTCTTCATCGTCAAGTTCGTGTTCCGGGAGAACCCCTATGCAAACCATCTCCTCGAATGAGCAGCCTATTTCCTTGCATACCAAGTCGTCGAAGTATTCCCTTACTGATGGATAGTCCTTTACCAAGTCTTCAGCTCCTTCTTTACGCTCGGGAGCGATAATTAGATTCTTTATCATGATATAATGAATTTTGGATTAATAGTCTCGATGTCTATATTCGAATAAACGTAGTGCCCCGAGGATTAGGAGCACTACGACTGTCAGCACTGTTTTCATGATGAGCAGCTTATTTAGTTCCAAGAGCCTTGTTAGCTCTTTCGATTTTACGTTTCAGGGAAGCGATACGATGCTTGATAGCCTTTGCGTCTTCCTTTGACAGTTTAGCGAACTCCTCAGCATTAGCAACCAGAGCTTCTTTCTCAGCCAGTTCCTCAGAGTATTTAGTCAGACGTTCGTTAGCGTCACCGATACGAGGAGCAGACTTCTTTTCGCCCTCTGCAGAGGCTTTCTTTTCAGCTTTCGGAGCCTTGTCAGCCTTTGCCTTTTTATTGGCTTTAGAGGCTTCTTTGACTTCCTCTTCGCTCTTTACAGGTTGAGCTGGCTTGATAAGTTCTTTTGTATTCTTAGCGATTTCAGCCTGACGAGCACGTTCTTCACGTTCAGCCTTTTCTTCAGCACGGTGACGAGCCTCAACCTTGATGTCCTTGAGGTCAGTATAGATGATGTAGAAGCGACCATAAGCGTCGAAGAGTTCTTTCTTGCTGTTGGCTTCGGTGTATTCCTGAGGAGCGAACTTACTGTTCAATCCCTTGATAGCAGCACAGATTTCATTGATAGCAGCGACCATGTTAGGTTTGCTGATGTACTTGATAGCTTTCTTTTCATTCAACATATCTTCGTTGATTACGAAAGAAGTTACATTCTCAGAAGCGGTGTTAATTACATTTGTTTTCATGACTAATTGTTTTAAAGATTTGACTTATTATTGATTTTGATGTTACAAATGTAGTGGTTTCAATTGAATCAGCAAAGAGTTTATCCGGAAATTCTTCAAAAATTTTCAAGATTTTTCTGAAATCGTCTCTACACTCCATTTGAACCGCTCCGGATAAAACTGGGCATTGTATCTCACTTCCTGGAACGGGTGCTTGTCAGCGAGTATCTTCAGCGTCTCTTCGAGAAACTTCTTTGGGATACCTATATGAGTATCATCGATAGGAGTAACTACTCGTTTCGGGAGCCACCTGTTAAAGAAGAACTCCTTCCCGTCACCGCATACAGGGTGTCCGGGATGTTCGACTATCCAAAACGTCACACAGTATTGAACAGCCTTTTCGGTCTCACCGACCTTTCTTACTGTTAGGGTTCTCATCTTATATACATTATTGCTTCGGCTACATTCTCAACGGAGTAGGAGCCACTCTTCACTCCGTCATATATCATCTGAGCAACTTTCATGAGTTGTTCCTTTTGTCTTTCCTGACGTACCTGTTCAGCCGATTTGATGACTTCACAGGTGTGCGTCTTAGGAGTTGTCTGATGTGGTCCGATGTCGGGTGTCCACTGTACACCGTTCGACCACCACGACATTCCAGAATTGTCTGAATAGAGTCCCATCCCTCCTGAAATGATTCTTCTTTTCTCCTGCTCGCCTGTTTCTATACAGGTTACAAGAATGATGTCTCCAACTGTCATACTTCGCCCTCCTGTCTTCTTTGTTCTTTCTTAAGAAAGGTTCTCCGAGCCTTGTTTACAGGCTTTCTCCATTTACGACGGACGTGTTTAAACCACTCGCCCGTCATCTTGCATCTATTGATATCTGTCTGTTTCATATCATCCCCATATTACATAGTTCAAAAACCTTACCACACCGTCCCACCATTCGAAGAACAGTTTCAATCCCCACAGGATTAGGAACACGAACACGGCTATCCAGAACCGCTGCCACCACACCCTGTATTTCTTTACTAAATTCTTTCTTCCGAAGCGTCCCCAGAAGAAGTTCATGATTGTCCAAATTACTCTTTCCATGATTACGATGATTTATTTATTTAACTCAAAAGTTTGCTTTCAGTTTAAGAACTCTCAGGACTTCTTTCAACTCGCTGTCCGTATAGTTACGAGCTATCTCCATTGATACACAGTTGTGATTAGAGGCGATTTCTATCGCTCTTTCACGGGATACTTTCGGGATTGTTCTTTTAATTCTCATGACTGTTAGTTTTAATGACTGAGCAAATGTACTGGGTTCTATCGACATATCAAAGAAATCCCGGAAGAAATTCCGGGATATCCTCAAGATTTATTTCTTTAACTGTTTGAGATGAGCTATGTAACGAGCGTGAAGACATTGTATGTTATAGCCACCAGCCAAGATACAGCTCGTTTTGAAGAGATAACGACTTCCGGCTGTAATTACTGCCCACTCGCCTACATAGTTGCCCTGCTGACCGTGAAAAGAGATAAGGTCGAACGATTGTATCTCATCCTTTATAGGAGCGAGTTTCTTTTCCACCTGACCCATGAGTTTAGCTGTGGCAGCAGCGATGATGAACTTTACCTCTGACTCACGCTTTGCTTCGAACTCCTCACGTGTCTTGCAGTAGAAGAACAGGTTCAGGATTCCTGACTTCTGAAGTTCCTCATTCCTTTTGATTGACGGGTGGTTACGATAGGAAGTCGGTTTGGTTCTGTCCCATACTATCTCATCCTCATGAGTGTACCCGCACAGGCTGTAATACTGACGACGAAGAGCCGTGTTCTCAACTGTCTGTATTGACTTCGGGTATCTTTCCTCATTTTCCTCGAGACGTTTACGAGCGTCGGCTTTCTTTGCCTCATCAGGTAGTTCGCCCATACAGTTAGGAGTCGTGCCCTCAGCTATCATCGTATAAAGACGCTTGATACTTTCGTAGTCCTTGACTCTCAACTCATGATTGTGAATGTACCACTCTGATGACTTATACAGGCTCAGAGCCTCTTGGTATGTATTCCAACCCTGTTCCCAGAACTTTTCGATAGAGGCTCTCAGTTCGTCTAAAGTTACTTGAGCCGTTGCTAATACTTCTTTCTGAATGTCTTGTACTGTTTTCATGACTTTTTGATGTTATTGATTTGACTGATACAAATATAGTCATTCCGAATGACTCAGCAATGAACCATCCGGAATTTTCTTGAAGATTTCTTCGATTTTATCAGAAGTTATAGGAAATCGTCATAAGCACACGACCTGTTTCTTTATCGTCACGGGTCTCAAGACTGAATTGGTTGACTGAACAGCGAAGTTCGTTTTCGGGTGTCTGAAGAGCAGCCATCACCGCCTCACTAATCTTTTCAGCCTTTTCACACAGACGGTCTTCATTCTTACCAGAGCCACGTGAAGTATAGCCACGGAACTTGATGAACCTGAACTTTCCGTCAGACGGGAGCGTCAGATTTAGGGTTCCACGATTAGAGGCTTTCTCTTTGTCAGGGCGACTCATTGTGAACTCACCGATTGTCAGGTGTAACTTTGCCAAGACAGGTTCGAGGTCGTTGATGATTTGTTGAGCGACAGCACCGTTGGCTTGGAATTCTTCACGCATACGATTGAGGTTTGCTATCTCTTTTTCGATTTGAGCATTGTACTGTTCGAAGTTACTGTTAAAATCTTGAGCCGTTTTCATATCCTTTAATTTTAATTTGTTTGACATTTGATTTACTTTGATGACACAAAGGTAGTGGATTCTGATGAGTCTCCAAAGAAATTATCCAACTTTCTTCAGATTTTCTTCAAGATTTAACATTCGAGAACAGTCATTTCGCCCATAACTCGCTGTGGGGTGATGATGTTAGGGTGATGACAATCCTCTGTCGACAGCCATTATACTTCTGTGCCCTATTTCCCGGAGTAGATGCAACGATTTATCCGTGTCTTGGTGGAGAGTTTTTAGGGACGTTTTCGAGTCGGTTACAGCGTCAGAACCGTCAGTCTCGTGATAACGGATAGTGAGGCATACGATATCCTCGCAATGACAGCCGTACAGACTCCTGGGTTCAATGTAGGAACAGTCATCGTCGACAATCCCTCACGGGTTGAGTCCGGGGGATTTGCTGCGTCGGAGAGTGTTGCAGTCCGGATTCGAAATACCTCCAGACCTCCACCACCCACTCCAACCCCACCATTGTAACCAGCCGTAACACTCCGCATATCCTACCTCACGCCCATACCCCCTGACCATATACTTGTATAGCCTATATATGTATTCCTAACCCACCAGTGATTATCACCCCTACTTTTCTATTTGGTAGGTACAATTTATCACCAACCTGATTCCTAATCTTATACCACTCTATTAGGAGCTAACCATATTGAGGCTCAGAGTTATACCATTGATTATGTGGACGTCCCTGTACGAGACGTCCAGAGGGATGTAACAAGCCATCACCACTGACTCATCACACCCCTCTGACATTTGTCCAGAACCCGAAGTCGATTATCGACAACCGTTCATTGAATCTATCGAGGCGACTGTCTCTTCCTCTGTATCACATCACACTCCTCTCGCAATTCCTTCAACGTTCTTGAATTGTGCTTGAGCGTATCATTAATCACACCAGCCACCTCATACTGTTCATTCCTGACAGCCTCATGATAAGCCGTCTCGAGCATCTTGAGATACATACTGACAGTCACGATTTCCGTTTCCAACATCTTCAAGTATAATATCTCATGATTGTTGAACACGTAATTAAACCGCTGGCTCAACAACGTATATCCCCACACCGACAGCACGATAACAGCCGTCAGCAATATGCATAATATGATAAGCAACTTAATCATAACACCATCCAATCCTTTGCGAACATATCATTCCAGTCCGGCACGTAGTTCGTAGCCACTGAACTGCTATGGAACTGTTTAATCAGCAAGCACTGATTCCGGTAGTGAATGTCCTTGTCGGCTGTCTTACCTATCAACTCCTTGGCTGAATCAGGTAGGGACTGCATCTTAGGAACTATCTCAGCATTGATGTCGCTGTCGATTTGCTTCACCACAAACTTATCCCCAATCCAACTTTCTCTTCTGATACACTTGCCAGCCTCAAAAGCCTGTAATGCTTCCCCGAAGGACAGGTTCTGATACGGGTGTTTATAAGCAGCAATGTCGTCATCAGTTATTCCTAACAGGCTCATTCTTGCCCTCAGGTTCTGACGATAATCATCCATCGCATTCATCTGACCATACATCAGGGGTTTCTGGTCAGAAGGGATTTCATTGAATTTAGGATTTTTGAGGATGAACTCATCCAACTTGTTTGTTCTCTCGTCGAGCTCTACATACTCGGCAATCATTCTTTCTTTAAATGCTTCCATAACTGTTTACTTTTGTTCTTTTATAAAGTTGAGCAGATTATCCATGAAGTTTGTCAAATCTTCAGTATCATCTGCGGATAGTTCTAATTGTTCAACCGCTTGCGCATTATCGCAATAGTGGGTTGGTGAGTCAATATCATTTGATGTCTTCCAGAACTCTACTTGGCTCTTGATGACATCACAAATCTGTTTCTGTCTTTCTGTTGCTTTCATATAAACTTTCTTAATTGGCAGGGAGATTTCTTCCCCTTTATGCGTTCAAGTCTTTCCTTATCAGGCTTGGCTTCTAACCAATCCTTCAGATTAAAGTGTAACCGTACTCCAAAGGCATAGTCGATGTTCTGTATCATCAAACCATCGAACTTCCAAAATTTAGGATAGTCCCTATCTGACACATGATACGTATCACCAATCTTATATTTCCCATCCGCTTTAATAGGGAGCACCAGGACGTTCCAATTGCTGTACATTGCCGTTCAATTTAAAGTTGTTAAGTTCTTCAATGATTCTTTCCCTGTTTTCTTTTGAGATATCACGGGTTCTTCCTATCCGTTCTGACTTGAGTATTTCAAGCCTACCATCCTCGTGAACCTTTGCTGTGGTCTTCACCGCAATGTCGTTACCGTAACCAAAGTCCACACCGATGATGATATCTTTATTCTGAGCGAAGTGTATCATGGTATTATTCCCAGATTAGGTTCATTCGAATGTTCCTGAATATACGCAAGGCACTCCTCACGTGTTCCCTGATAACGGTACAGGTTCTCAAGCTCAACCCCAACAGATGTGTCTATCACTGCACACTTCTCTTCACCACCTGTTTCTTCCTTATTGATGTTCATCGTTTCTTCATTGACAATCAGGCTGCTCACCTCTGTATCTATTTCGTACAGGTAAATGGTCGTGCCGTCTTGATTGACAGCCAACTCGCCCTCGTCCTCATCAAGAAACACTTCCGAGATTTCCCCAACGAATCCTGGGGTCAAATCCATTAGGCTATCGCCCTCATGAATTTCCTTTCCGGCTGAATCTTTGTAAATCATAAACGTCTTTCCTTTCTATCTTTTAAATGAGGCGTCATACGGTCGTTCTAACAAACTTTTACCACCCGTGCTGACACCTCATTCAGATTGTTACTGTTATTCGCTTATAGGAAGCAAGAACACCTTATCGAAGTTCTTTATTACTGACATTGACGTAACGTCGCTATCGACTAATATCTTCCCGTTCTTGATTTCCCTGACAGTATAGAGAGTCCCATACACGTTCTTCACTGTTTTAAACGTGTCCCCGACTTTCAGCTCATCGAGTTTCACTTCCTTATACTCTGAACCATCCCCGAGGCATAACACCTCTTTGTCTTTACTGTTCACCTTTACACAGTGAGGACACGCATGACAGGCTGAACTGCCTATCTTACAACCGCCATGAATATTACAGTCAGGCTGCAATTGGTTCCCTTCGAACCAAAACTTCATCTTTAACATACTACCAACATCTTTGAAAATTACTCAACTTCTTACCACATCTCGAACACTTCTGATAAGTCCCAGTCACCCAATGACCGCTCTTTCGCTTCTTTCCTCCCTTACGGCTCAAACTAAATTGCGCACCTCGGCAACGTTCTTCCATGACTGTTACAGGCTTATGCCCAAACCATTCGCAGAGCTTACTGTTCCACTTCTTGATTAGGGATTTTTGAATCTTCTTCCACTTCTTCATACGTTGAATTGAATCGTTTCTCACTCATGATAAATAACTCTCCTCCCTCATCGGTGAACACCATGTCCCCACGATTGACGCAACGCATACCGTTATCGCCATAGGCTTCTATGTAACACTCGTCACGGCTCGTGAACTGTTGGTCTATCTGATAATTGTTCTCCTTCAGCTTGTCACGAACTTCACTGAACGTGGCGTCTGATAGCTGTACGATATCAAACACTCCACTCACTTTCGCTTTAAATCTTTTTCTCATGATTTCCTTATATTTAATGTTTCTCAATATCTTCGTACGCACGTAGGGCAACCAGCTCAATTAAATCCTTCCTTGCCTTGTGCATAGCGTTCTTGACTTGCTGTACGGTAAAGTCCAGTTCATCAGCTATTTCTTCGTAGGAGAAGTCATCAAAGAACTTCATCTGTAACACCCGTCTTGATATGTCAGGCATTTCATTCATAACTGTCCTAACGAATTCCAAACGCTGTTTGAACGACATTGCTTCTTCCGGTGTACGGCTGTCATCTATTACTTGTAACGTAGGTCGTTCATCCTCGGTATCGTCGAACCCTTCATCAATGCTAACGATGTTCACTCTGTTGCGCTTACGACAGTAATCTATCGCACAGTTCCTTCCGATGCGTACTAACCAAGCACTCAGTTGATAGTCCGGCTGGAAGTTCTTTAACCGCTGAAAAGCCTTTTCAAAGGTTTCCATTACGATGTCGGCTGTGAGGTCGCTATCGTTTACGATGTCAGATATCTGAATAGTCAAGATAATTCTGTATTTCTTGAAGATTGCTGAATAGGCTTCCTGGTCGCCACATAAGGCTCTTTGAACCAAAAAGAAGTCCTTCTCTTTTGATGATAATTTAGGTCTCATGATTTCTTATATTTGATTTAACGGGTGTAAATGTATATATTTAGATTGACATATCAAAGAAATCCCCCGAAATAAATCGGGGATTTCTTTACTCGTCGTCTTCGTCGTCATTTGCCTCTCCAATTTGTTTGTAGAAGGATTTGTTCTTACAGGCTGCTGCCATCATGTTAATCGCTAATATATCCTCGAACGTGAGGTCGTTGTCTTTCTTCTTGCGTTGAGCCTCGAACTCATCACAGGTCTCTGAAGCATACATCTTGAATTTATCGTAGTAGGCTATCTGGAACAGTTCCCTCATGCGTTTACGTTCAGCAAGGTAGTTCTTACGATGCCATTCCCACATCTGACTGAACTCAATATATTCAGCACGGGTGAACATACACTTCACTATCTTCTTACGACCACGCTTCCATAGCTGTACTTCTTTCATGTACCGCTCGGTGGTTCCATAGACTGACACGTACAGTTGAAGGAATAGTTTCTGAACTGATGTTCTCATTTCGAACTCGTACCATTGTTTCTCTTCTTCGTCAAGTTTGGACTCCTCTATACCATATTTCTCGCAAAGAGCAGACAATAGGATTTTTGCGTTTGTGGCTTCACCACCAACACCTCTTTCGGCAAGAGCCTGTAATTTCCGGATTTTTAATAAAATACCAGCAGGGACGGATTGTTCTTTTAGTTCCATAATTTATGACTTTATTGATTTGACTGAACAAATGTACTGGTTCCTTTTGAGATATCAAAGAGTTTCCTCGGGAATTCTTCAAAATAAATTGAGCCGAACTTCCCAGTCCGGCTCAACCCTCGCAATATTTAATGCAATCCAACGGCAGATTTACCGCTATTATATAACGCCATCAACAGCGTTTCACTCCATTAATGTAGAATACAATTCTTTGCTTGTACGGCTCAGTCGTAGCAATTTGCTGCCACTTGATGTACCCGTTATCGACAAGGAACCGAGCCAGTCCCTTTGCCGCTTCGTATTGCCAACGCTCAATCTCACGAGCCATACGTGCATCAACATCAAGAGCATTCTGTATCGTTTCTTGACGGAATGTTAGCATTTGGACAGCGTGCTCTGGCTGTGGGTAGGGACTGTCAGCTACCTGTATGCAATCTCCCAAGACATCCATACCCATAACGACTGGAACTTGATACAGTTCGTGTGGCAACATTCCAGGAACCACAATCCCTCTATCCCCATGCCAACGGGTATCAGCCATTTGTTTAATGAAAGGTGCGAGCTCTTCTTTCACCACCCTGTAATCGTCATAGACGGTCGATTTACCATCTTCGAACCCTTCCTGATATACAGGTAGGAGAGCATCGTTACTGAACAAATAACGGAACGCCAGCTTAATACGTTCCCACAAACTTCTTTTTCTCATTTCTGTTTTCATACGAACTTATTTTAGTGAGAGAGCCGGAGCTCCCTCTGGTTTATGCTTCACCAAATAATTGACGTTCAACTTTCCAACCTCTTCTGAAGGATTTGTTTTGTCGACCGCATACACAGTTATACGTTTCCCGGAAGAACAGGGTTAAATCATCGTCAGAAACATCTTTCTGAACGTATCCCTCAAACCATGCCCAAATATTAGGACGGTACTCAATTCCTATTTCAATCTTCATGAAGTCCGGATTGGGTTCTTTATCTGTTTCCCAACGGTGTATAGTCGGGTCCCACTTGTTTACTTCGTGACGTAAACCTTTATTCTCGGCAGCTTGTTTTAATTCTTTCAGAGTTTTCATGACTGTTTTAATTTGATTGACGCAGCAAAGTTAGTCATTCTTTTGATATATCCAATGATTTATCCGGAATATTCTTATATTTTTCTTAAGATTTTATTCTTTGTACCTTTGTAATCGTTATATAACTGTTTATAAACTCTTTAATATTAAAGACAATGATTAAGACTGGTTTAACCGCAGAAGAGCTCGAACGTAGTGCTCTCTTGCTTAATGGTTTGCTTGCCGACCACTTCACGCTGTTGCTGAAGACATGGCAGTTTCACTGGAACGTCGTAGGAGACTCATTTGGTTCCTATCACGAAGGGATGCTGAAACTTTATGAAGCCGAAATTGAACGTGTTGATGATGTTGCTGAACGTATCCGTGCGCTCGGAAAACGTCCGTTGGGTTCTATGGAAGCTATGTTACAGAACAACCACATTCAGGAGTTTAAGATGGATGAAAGAGTTCCTCAGGCAATTGATATGTGGAAAATCATTCGTGACGACTGGGATAGGATGATACGTTCAATTCGTGACATTCACAAACAAATCCCTCAGAACGACCTCGCCACTCTGAACTTCCTTGAGGACATGATTGAAAGCATGGAAAAGGAAGCGTGGATGAATCGTTCCTACAATGTTACTCCCGAGGGAGAGTAACCGCTTACAACCTACAAAACAGGGGAGCCTCATCAGCTCCCCTTTCTTTTTAATTATACAAATGAAAAGTTCCAGTTGCGGAACCACCTGCTCCCATATATTCAACCTTTATATCGTAATAACAAGAAACTGAAGACGGTGCTCCAGATTTCTTCATAAACTGAACCCGAGTCCCATATTGGCTGGTATTAGTGACATCATAATACGAAGTATTCGTAGGAGTAACTGTCACCCGTGTATTTCCATCTTTGCTGAAATCTTCTGATATCAGAGTATCTCCTTCATAAACAGCTTTTCGCAAACGAAATTCTGGTGTGACGAATTGGTTTGCGAAATTTGCCTCAATAGTCCCAGAAGGAGTTATCCACCCTTTACTTGTCCCAGCAAAGCTGTCAAAATTATATTGCAACTCAGTAACACTTCTTCTTCCTGCGCTTTGAGCTACATTAATGGTTCGAGTGATACCCCCCCCCTGAATGGTTATCGTAGAGGAACGAGCATTACCAGTGTTTGCGGGAACCGCAACGGTCACTTCCTGTGACCCCCCCCCCC
>OGRE01000143.1_pt1 | contig 87226 bp, 68 predicted proteins | sample 1553421 | NCBI WGS metagenome assembly OGRE01 (sample SAMEA2580076, study PRJEB22360) | human gut metagenome | biome: human gut; feature: human-associated habitat; material: faeces | place: Denmark | collected 2008/2010 | reverse complement strand
CTCAGAAATTATCATATTGTATTATCTGACAATTCCTTTTGGGATAGGTTCTAAGCAATCATTAAGATACTCGGAACTTTCACCATTATATAAAGACATTAAAACGGAAAAGCTCATAAAACCTCTCTAAATAAATTATTATAGACGTTTTCGTATTTTGTAGCCATCTTTGAAGAAGTAAACCTATCTTGAAATATAGCATGGAATTTTTGCGAAAGATGCAATCTATTTTTTTTGCGTAGGTTATTACATCGATTAATGTAGATGGATTTTTAATATCAAATGTGAGACACATTTGATCAAATAACTCCATAAATATTGGAATATTAGACGTTATTACAGGTATACCTAACTTAGTTGATTCCAAAACAGTAAGTCCAAATCCTTCACTTCTGGATGGCATCAAAAAAACATCCAACTGGGACATAAAACTTTCTGGTTCATCAAGAAAATCGATAAAATACACTCTTTCATGCAGCTTACGTGCTTTTACAAGATTAATAAGATTATGTTTTTCAATACCATTACCGGCAACTATATAGTAAATTTTATGTTCTTTAGTTAAGGTCTGAATAACAAGATCGATCCCTTTACGCTTGGTTAAATTAGCACAAGAGCCTGCTAATATCCCATCATCAGGAATATTAAATTCCTTACGATAATTACATTTTTTATTTTGAAGGCAATCATTATCATCTATCCCATTATAAATGATATTTTTTTTTGCAGACGGGAGAAACCAGTAATAATTATCGGCATTTTTTGAAAGAATTACTAATTTATCGAAAAATAGCCAGATAGAACACCAAAGTAAGCCCCCAATTAAGGATTTAACCAAACCATATGAGTAATAAAGGTCTTGAAATACATAGTTATGTATTGTTGTAATTATTTTACATTTCACACGATAAATAACTTTGCATAAAACAACCAATGCATCGGGACGTATTCCACTAGAATGAATTATATCGAACCTTTTTAGATGCTCCTTCAAATCAGAAGCTTTTTTTATTTGTGTAGACTTTACGTTCACACATTCAAATACATCATCATCAGACTCATCAAGGAAAAATATTTCCATTTCATGTTTATTAGCCAATTCTTTAACAATGTTCAATATGACAATATTTGGGCCACATTTTTTCTTAGAAGACACAACATACGCTATTTTCATTTTTTTTGAACGACTTTATTAATAATGAATTTAAAGAAAAGCTTTATTAGTAATTTACTTCGACTGTTATGAAGTGTAGCATTACCATTCAAAAATTCCTTTATTATAGATTTTAATATATTTTCTTTCAGCTCGATATAATATTCTAGACTATTTCTACTATTGATATAATTGTTACAAGCATAGTGTTGACTAAATTCAGTTATAAATTTATATGATCGACTATCAATCATATTAGAACCAAATAACAGTTTCATTTTCTCTATTTTATTAGTATTAACTCCAATGACATTTTTAGAATGTTGCCTGTACAACATTAATGGTATATTTATATAATAGATATTCTTATAAACAACAGCTAAATATGTCGCTAACTGATCATGCATATAAATATATTTATTATATGATAACATTTCATCCATCATTTTTCGATTAATAAGCATAGATGCTCCCTGCACTCCACCATTTAAATATAAAAGTTCAGAGATTTTGGTAGGACATATATGGTGCTCACCATACATTCTTTTACCAAGTTGAGTAAGAGAATGATCAACAATTAAAGCGTCGCAATAAATTGCCCCCGGTTTGTCATTATTCAATAATTTATCTGCATACGACTTCAATGTTGAAACTTTTTCAGGCATCCAAACATCATCCTGATCGCTAAAAATGATGTACTTTTCATCACCAACCAATTTTAATCCGTTTATAAAATTATACGCAGGGCCTTTTTTTCCATCATTCTTTGCAATAACAATATTATTTTTTTGATACTCCTTTAAATAGTCGATTGTTCCATCAGTAGAACCATCATCGCTACAATACAATTTAATATATTGATAACTCTGGTTTAAAATACTTAAAACTTGTTCTTTAATATATAACTGTCCATTATATGAGGCAAGAACAATAGCAACCATTTCCTTTTTATCGTTTAACATTGTATCCTATTCCACATATTTTGGAGGCAATTTTATTAAAAATTTTGGATATTAAATTCTGTTTACTATAAATAAGGGGCTTAACTTTATACAGTTCAAATAATTGAATGTGTTTTTTATGTATATAATTAACAATTTTTTCTTTTTCAGTGTAATTTATCGATCTTAGCATTGAATTCCTTCTAATTCGATAAAAAAACAGAGGCTTATTTACCCTCGCAACGATATCGTTATGATTATTGTATAAACCTATTAATGATAGCCAAAAATCCCAGTCCTCAAGGCCTGTTCTTAAAGATTCATCATAGCCTCCCACATTAAACCAATCTTCACGATAATACATAGCAGAACAAAAAATAATATTACTTTTCAGCATTCTTCGCATTGTAAATGATGGTAGCATCCACATTCCCGTTCTGTATTCAAACAATAAAGCCTTACTATATACGATTCGTGCTTTTGTATTAGTTATAACTTCAAGAAGATTTTTAATATAATCGCGATGAATTATATCATCAGAATCAAGAACAATAATATATTTGCCTGTAGCATTTCTAATACCTTCATTTCTTGCTGATGCTAATCCGCCGTTTTGCTTTGAGATAATCGTATATCCTTTGAACCTGAGTTCTTTTATCTTTTCAATTGTGAATTGATCGTTACTGCCATCATCTACAATGATCAATTCATAATTTGAATAAGACTGTTGCTTGACCGAATTCAGAGTTTCCTCGATATACTCTCCTTGGTTGTATAACGGTATAATTATAGATACAAGTTCATTCATTTTTAAAACTCATTTTTTTATTTGAAGTTGCCAATAGAAATTTATAAGAAAACGTAAAAATTAAAAATAATATTAACATTCTATCAGCAGACATAAATGAAAGAAACTCCCCTCGAGGTGAGTATAATATTTTCCCAGTTATCAACATAACAAAAATAAAATTAAAAAAGGATTTTTTGGCGATTTTTTCTAGTATAGAGATAAAAATATATGTAAGCATACCTCCAATTAAACAAGCCAAGTAACCACCAACTATGTACAGCTCAGCAATAGCGGCTCCCCCAACACCATAGCCAGCAAGGTATGCTGAAGGATCTTCTAAATAACTCAATTTGTGCGACAATGAGAATGAATTCTCTGCGAACTCTACCGAATTTCCATTGCTTTGGACACCTACTAAAGAATTAGCTAAAGAAATAGCACTATCATATAGTGGCGACAAAATCACAGATTCACTTAATAATGAATTATTTTTGTCCTTTATAGCAATACCAATAACATTGACTGATACGCCTTGTTGTTTTAAGAACGTTGTGATGATATTCGACCCCATTTCAATATTATCTCTTGCTGAAACCGAGTATTGCATACTAAATATTAAACCCCAAAAGAGTATTGATATAGCAAGGATATTTTTCAACCTGAAATATTTGTGTATATTTTTTGAAATAAGTATATAATAGATTAACACAGGAAATACTTTAAACATAAATTCCAATCTTGTTCCTATGAATAAATAAACACAGGCTACACACAAGATAATGAACAGTATCTTTTTCTTATTTTTTAAAGATATCAATAATGAGTAAAGTGTTAGAAAAAACAAATCAAGAATGTATCCACCCGATATTTTATTACCGTTAATATATAAAGAATAAAAACCGTTTGATGAAATAAAAGCTATTAATTTAATTAAATAAACAACTACAAATGGTAAGATAGATACTAACAGTAGCCACGAAAATCTAGCTATCGATTTGTTCTCAAAAGTCACATCATAGGAAGAACTTTTATAGGTTATTGTTGATGCAATAAATACCGAACCTAATATCATACCTATTATAAATAGATTGATGCTTGTTATAACTTCTGTTTTTGTATTATAATCAAACTCTCCATTAAAAAACCATTCTGACGTACCAAAATTAAAAGAAGTTGTTATTGCTAGAATTATGTGGGACTCAATAAAAAGAATAAAAGCTCCTAAATATAGTGCGAATAAACGTGGAGCTTTTTTACTTTTTAAGGCGATCAAATAGATACAAATGCAAATCAAGAGTATTATTATATTAATACATAACAGAATATTAACCATTATAATATGTCCTTCGCTTTATATTTATATAATGCATTGTAGATAATAAAATAAAAACCAAAAGCTCTCCAATGAATAATGAAAAAAGCGAAAAAGTTGCACCATATTTTTCTAAAAACATTGCGTTCAATAAAGTAACTATGGTTGCACAGCAAATATTCGAAATAGAAGTGTAATGCTCAGTCCTGAAAGTCAATCCTATTATGTAATCGATAAATATACTCAATGAAGTAAAGACATATATACCAGCAATTAGAATGTAATAGTTTAATCCAAGTGATACAGTTTCTTTAATTAACATGCCAAGAATTAAAGGACCAATTAATATTATTAATATAGATGTAGTCATCAAATAAAAAACATATGCCATAAGTGTTTTTTTTATTTTTGTCAATCTTTCAATTTTCTCAGATGAAAAAATGTTCTTTTGTTCAACTCTACATAGAGTACCCGACACCATCACTGACGCACCAATTATTTGTTTAGCTAAATTTATAAAAACCAAAGCAGTTTTTGGGAATAATAATGAAACTAATATTTGATCGCCATATTGATATACTGCACCAATTGTCGGTGACAAAAAGAAGAATTTTGCATCCTTAATAAAACAAAACAACCGATTCCCCCCCCACCCATTGGAAAAAAGTATATATTCCTTATTTTTTATTTTCGTAAAACTATATATACCCAATAAAAAATTTGCAATAATAATATTCAACCCAAAAATAACAAAATAAACAGCAATATTTTTATATACTTCTAAGATAAATATTGCTATAATTACAAACATTGTTTTTATAATTAAATTCCTTATTAATAATTGTTTCTGTGCGCCAATTGCATGAAAAAACCATTCGAAATTTAAAGTATTAGTTAGCATAGCAACAACAAATATATACGGAGCAACGACATCAAATCTTAGCAGTATATATATACCTATGATCGCAGTGGAGAACAAATTAATAAACAATTGAATTATAAAAATATCATGAAAGGATAATTTTTTCTCAAGATAGCTCTTTATAAAATATCCCGATAGAGAAGCAGTGAATATGGATATCAAACACGAATAAATTATATTAACTTGTACAAAATAGCCATATTCATCAATGCCGACATTTTTAATTGCAAACGGAATTATTATAATGGGAGATAACATCACAATAATATTATTTACAATTCCATAAATATGATTTTTCTTGTTTTCCATTAATCAATTCTTAATTCTATAAATGGTGCTAACGCATCTTTCGGAGAAAGTAAATATTGTCCCATTTTTGGCCATTGGATATTTATCGTTGGATCATTCCAACGTATGCCTCTTTCACTTTCTTTTGAATAATAATTTGTGGTTTTGTACGCAAATTCAGCAAATTCGCTTATAACTAAAAAACCATGTGCAAAACCTTCTGGTATCCATAGCTGCTTCTTATTTTCAGCAGAAAGAATGATGCCTACCCATTTACCATAATTAATTGATTCAGGTCGTAGATCAACTGCAACATCATATACTTCACCATTGATACATCTAACTAATTTACCTTGTGCAAATGGAGGCAACTGATAATGAAGGCCACGTAAAACACCTTTTTTTGACTTTGAATGATTATCCTGAACAAACGAAATTTTGCGTCCAACAATTTCTTCAAATTGTCGTTGATTAAAGCTTTCCATAAAAAAACCACGTTCATCCCCAAACACTTTTGGTTCAAAAATCAGTACATCTGGAATTTCTGTTTTAATTACGTTCATTTTATTAATCACCTTTAATCATTTTGAGAAGATACTGACCATAAGCATTTTTCTTCAGCGGTTCGGCTAACACTTTCACCTGCTCAGCATCAATAAACCCTTTCCGGAAAGCAATTTCTTCCGGGCAGGAAACTTTCAAGCCTTGACGCTCTTCAATTGTTGCAATGAAGTTGCTTGCCTCAATCAGGCTTTGATGTGTCCCCGTGTCCAGCCATGCATAACCACGGCCCATCATGGCAACAGATAAACGCCCCTGTTCCATATAGATACGGTTAATATCGGTAATTTCCAGTTCACCACGAGCAGAAGGCTTAAGATTTTTCGCCATTTCGACAACGTCGTTATCATAGAAATAAAGCCCGGTTACCGCATAATTACTTTTTGGTTGTAACGGTTTTTCTTCCAGGCTTATTGCCGTACCGTTTTTATCAAACTCAACGACACCGTAGCGTTCAGGATCATTAACGTGATAGGCAAATACTGTTGCACCACTTTCTTTGTTAACAGCGACATCCATTAACTTCGGCAGATCATGACCGTAAAAGATATTATCACCGAGAACCAGAGCACAATCATCACCACCGATAAACTCTTCACCGATAATAAACGCCTGCGCAAGCCCATCTGGAGTCGGTTGCACTTTGTACTGAAGATTTAGCCCCCACTGGCTACCGTCACCCAGCAGTTGTTGAAAACGAGGAGTATCCTGTGGCGTACTAATAATCAGAATATCGCGAATACCCGCCAACATCAGTGTAGAGAGCGGGTAATAGATCATCGGCTTATCATAAATAGGTAATAGCTGTTTACTGACAGCCATAGTCACAGGATAAAGACGAGTACCAGAACCACCCGCTAAAATAATACCTTTACGCGTTTTCATTTCATCATTCCTTTTAATTCATCTTGCTCCACCATCACGAACAAGATGCAAAAACTATTAAATTGCTGTAGTCGTAAATAATTCGTTGAGCATTCGTTTCACGCCAACCTGCCAGTCAGGCAAGACAAGCGCAAAATTCTGCTGAAATTTTTCTGTATTAAGGCGAGAGTTATGTGGACGACGAGCTGGTGTAGGATAGGCTGTTGTTGGTACTGCCTTGAGCTTGTTGAGTGCAAGGGGAATACCTGCTTTTCGTGCCTCTTCAAAAACCAGCGCAGCATAATCGTGCCAGGTTGTGGTACCACTGGCTACCAGATGGTACAAGCCTGCGACTTCTGGTTTATTCAGTGCCATACGAATTGCATGTGCCGTACAATCAGCCAGCAGTTCAGCACCTGTTGGTGCACCAAACTGATCGTTAATGACAGCTAATTCTTCGCGCTCTTTTGCCAGACGTAACATTGTCTTGGCAAAATTGTTTCCTTTACCTGCATATACCCAGCTGGTACGAAAAATAAGGTGCTTCGCACAATGCTCTTGTAATGCTTTTTCTCCAGCTAACTTGGTTTCACCGTAAACATTTAGTGGTGCGGTTGCATCAGTCTCCAGCCATGGAGTGTCGCCATTTCCAGGGAATACGTAGTCAGTTGAGAAATGAATTACCCAGGCCCCAACTTCATTAGCCGCTTTTGCAATTGATTCAACGCTGGTCGCATTGAGTAATTGTGCAAATTCGGGTTCTGACTCAGCTTTATCTACTGCGGTATGAGCCGCAGCATTAACAATAACATCTGGGCGAATTTTTTTGACGGTTTCAGCCACACCTTCTGGGTTGCTGAAATCGCCACAATAATCAGTGGAGTGAACATCAAGAGCAATCAAGTTACCCAGAGGAGCAAGAGAACGCTGTAGTTCCCAACCTACCTGCCCTGTTTTGCCGAAAAGGAGGATATTCATTACTTGCGGCCCTCATAGTTCTGTTCAATCCACGATTGATAGGCACCACTTTTCACATTATCAACCCATTTTGTATTGGACAGGTACCATTCCACTGTCTTCCGAATCCCGCTCTCAAACGTTTCCTGCGGTTTCCAGCCCAATTCGCGGCTAATCTTCTCAGCATCAATCGCATAACGGCGATCGTGTCCCGGACGATCGGCAACATAAGTAATTTGCTCACGATAAGATTGCTCTTTCGGTACAATCTCATCCAACAAATCACAAATAGTCAGCACAACATCGATGTTTTTATTTTCGTTGTGTCCGCCAATGTTATAAGTTTCACCCGCTTTACCTTCGGTTACGACGGTATATAACGCACGCGCATGATCTTCAACATACAGCCAATCGCGAATTTGATCTCCTTTGCCATAAATAGGTAATGCCTTACCTTCCAGAGCATTAAGAATTACTAGTGGAATCAATTTTTCCGGAAAGTGATAAGGACCATAGTTATTCGAACAGTTAGTCACAATGGTCGGTAAACCATAGGTACGTTTCCACGCGCGAACTAAATGATCGCTGGATGCTTTTGATGCGGAATAAGGACTGCTTGGCGCGTAAGCTGTCGTCTCAGTAAATAAGGGTAATTCTTCTGTATTATTTACTTCATCTGGATGAGGCAAATCACCATAGACTTCGTCAGTAGAAATATGATGAAAACGGAAGCTATTTTTCTTGTCGCTATCAAGAGCAGACCAGTAATTGCGAGCGGCTTCCAAAAGGACATAAGTACCAACAATATTGGTTTCAATAAATGCCGCAGGGCCTGTAATTGAACGGTCAACATGGCTTTCAGCAGCCAGGTGCATCACTGCATCCGGCTGATGCTGAGCAAAAATCCGTGCCATTGCAGGAGCATCGCAAATATCCGCATGTTCAAAAACATAGCGTTCAGAATCAGAAACATCAGCAAGTGATTCCCGGTTTCCGGCGTACGTTAATTTATCGACATTAACAACACTATCCTGCGTATTATTTATAATGTGACGAACTACAGCTGAACCAATAAATCCTGCGCCACCAGTAACAAGTATTTTCACTTAATTTATTCCATATTACTTCAGAGCATGCTGTGAAATAAGCGGCTCTCAGTTTGATTAATAGAGGTATTAATGCACGCTACCGCCCCTGGCTTTACAGCTACCAGAGCACTGCATGCATGCCTATGATGTGACGAGCGTTACCCACTCGCGCTAAACCCGAAAAATTCAAACGCTAATTGTCTTACCAATCCGCTCTGGAAACAAGGAAAATCCTGGAAAACTTTGAATAAAACCCTACTGCTAACTCGTTGTTATTCCGATGGTTTATATAAAACAACGGCAGGAATATTCGCAACAAATTACTTTTGCTGCGAATCTTCACTGCCGTTATAATTTTCTTATCAACCGTTACATCCGGTCAGATTTTCATTATTCGCTTAACAGCTTCTCAATCCCTTTACGGAACTTCGCCCCTTCTTTCAGGTTGCGTAGGCCATACTTCACAAACGCCTGCATATAGCCCATTTTTTTGCCGCAGTCGTAACTGTCGCCGGTCATCAGCATTGCATCAACGGATTGTTTTTTCGCCAGTTCGGCAATAGCATCAGTCAGCTGAATACGTCCCCATGCACCAGGCTGAGTACGTTCCAGTTCCGGCCAAATATCGGCAGAAAGCACATAGCGACCTACGGCCATGATGTCTGAGTCCAGCGTCTGCGGCTGATCCGGTTTTTCGATAAATTCAACAATGCGGCTGACTTTACCTTCACGATCCAGCGGCTCTTTAGTCTGAATGACGGAGTATTCAGAGAGGTCACCCGGCATACGTTTTGCCAGCACCTGGCTGCGGCCCGTTTCGTTGAAACGTGCAATCATGGCAGCAAGGTTGTAACGTAGCGGGTCGGCGCTGGCATCGTCGATCACAACGTCTGGCAGTACCACGACAAATGGGTTGTCACCAATGGCAGGTCGCGCACACAAAATGGAGTGGCCTAAACCTAAAGGTTCGCCCTGACGCACGTTCATAATGGTCACGCCCGGCGGACAGATGGACTGTACTTCCGCCAGTAGCTGACGCTTCACGCGCAGTTCAAGAAGAGATTCTAATTCATATGAGGTGTCGAAGTGGTTTTCGACCGCGTTCTTGGACGCATGAGTCACCAGGAGGATTTCTTTGATCCCTGCAGCCACAATCTCGTCAACAATGTACTGAATCATTGGCTTGTCGACGATCGGTAGCATCTCTTTGGGTATCGCCTTAGTGGCAGGCAACATATGCATCCCAAGACCTGCTACCGGTATAACTGCTTTTAAATTCGTCATTCTTTTCCTACCTCTAAGTGGCTGATAGTGCGTAAATTATTGCCATAGGTTAGCCAAACGTTATGGCTATATACCAAAGCTTAGCTCCGCATAACTTTGATTAAACCTTACGATAACACTACACACCATCAGCATCTGGGTTACTCGGATTACTCGGAAATCCACATACTGATAATTTAATCAGTACCTCTTTCCGAATAATCGTAGTCCAACCTGGTCCTTTTTTCTCTGACTCGTCTGCATTACTCAGAAACAAACGTTATGTCGTCTTTTTTGGCATGGACGAATTCATACTGCAGAGTTCGATCCAGACCTTGCGACAGCGTATACGGTGCCACAAAACCTGAAGAATGCACTTTCGTTGCGTCAAACTGTGTTGTTGCGCAGAATTTTTTCACGCGCACAGAGCTGATAGCGTATTTTTTGCCCGTAATTTTGCTCAGGATATCAAAGCAATATCCACCCAGCATTCCTAGTGGGTAAGGCAAGTGCATAGAAGGGATCTTTTTGTTCAGGCTTTGTTCAACTTCAGCAACCAACTGGTTCATGTTCAGGTCTGGCTTATCAACGTAGTTATAAACCTCATAACCTGCGGCAACATTCTTCAGTTTGTACTTGATAAACTCAACAATGTTTCCAACATAAGCCATAGACTTATAGTTAGTCCCTGCGCCCACCATCATAAACTTGCCGCCAGCGATCTGTTTCAGCAAGTTATAGACGTTACCGCGGTTGCGTTCACCGAAGATAACGGTAGGACGGATGATGGTTAATGAACGTTCCGTTGGTGCTTTGTTATACCATTCACGCAGTACTTCCTCTGCCTGCCACTTACTTTTGCCGTAGTGGTTGAAAGGATCGTGTGGATGGTTTTCGTCAGGGTTGTGTTTGTTCAAACCATAAACAGCAACTGAACTGGTAAAGATAATATTTTTAACGCCATTTTTTTCCATGGCCGCCAGCACATTGCGAGTGCCCTGAACGTTGACATCATAATAGAGAGAAGTAGGGCTGACGTCATCGCGGTGTTCCGCTGCCAGCAGCACAACAGTGTCAAAACCGACTAACGCCTGGTCGAGTGCCTGTTGATCGCGAACATCGCCAATCTGTGTGATTTCTGGATAAAAGTGGCTTTGCTGTTTGTCCAGGTTCTTGATATTAAAGTCAGCAATTGCCGTTTCAAGTAGTCGGGTTCCTACGAATCCGGAAGCTCCTATGAGCAAAACGTTATCGTTCATAAATCACTTTAGTCTGGTTGTTACGTAAGAAACACAAGATAAAGATGAGTACCTTCCCTGAGTAGTCAATGCTGCCCAGTCCCAGCTTTAACAGTTAGTGTGAGGATTATAATCTTTTAGAACATTATATCCAGTAAGTTTATGAATGGTCGCAAATCTACTCCCTCCGTTCCGGCAATCTAAAGTTAATCTTCTCCACATTAACAATATGGTGATTAATCCTGTCGATATCGACGGAGCTTTGCCCTTTTTCATTCACTGCATGAATATTCGTGAGTGAAAGCAGCGTTTTACGCTTTGCCATAAAAACGCCTCGAACGTCTTTGCGCATGTCGAAGTTCATGCTCAATGCGGGTCCAACAGAGGATTCCTGCATCACATTGATATTTCGCATAAAAAGGTGTTGCGGTTTATTGTGTAGCTCAAGCGACGCAGGCTTCATCTCAATGTTAGTCAGCGCCACAAAGGAGACAGCATTCCCGGCGGAGATTTGGATGCCGCGCAATTTATAAGCAAGATGAGTATTATCCAGTTGAATATCATTCACTCGGAAATTCTGCGGTATCGAGAGATATTTGCCTTTAATTACCCCATAGCCAATTAACATCCCGGCACTATTAATCATTTCAATATTATCAATCACAAAGTTGTCACAACCATAAATAGCAACTGTGGCGTTATCAATACCTGCTTTCTTACTGAAATCCGGCGTGATATTACGAGCTTTGATATTACGGATAACAAAATGTTTACCATTTTCAACATGGATCAGTTGCCGACAATCTGATCCCGTGATATTCGCCACGACAAAGTTTTTCACTGCCTGGTTTTCCGGATAATTATTATCGTAGGTACTTCCCGCAAGGCCTATGCCAATGCCCCAGTTGATTTTGCCGTTAGTACAGTTGATGCGCTCGATCACATGGTCGGAGATCAAAATATCACTGTCGTTAATTGCCACGTTCCATTCAATGGCGTCGCCCTGTAAGTCGCTGAACTTACAATTGGTGATATTGGCACCGATAATCTGGTTATGAAATCCCTGGCGTAAGATGGCGTAGTTAGCGTGGCTAACGGTGAGGTTATCGATGGTCAGGTTGCGCATGACCCGTTTGTTTTTGCCGCCGATATAGATCTGCGTCACCGGGCCAAAGCCGCTCATCACCAGCCCTTTGATGGTGCAGTCAGAACCACGCACATCCAGGGTGATGTTATGTATACTGCCGCCCTCCCCCCCTGTCACCTGGCTGCCGTCCTGTAAGACAAATCGCCCTCTGCCGTTGCCGCGCAGGCTTCCAAGGATGTGTAACGTTTTACCTGCAGGAATGAAGATGCCGGTGTTGATATTGTCGCAAACCAATCCGGCGGGCACGACGACCGTTTGCCCTTCGCTGAAGGCTTGTTTAAATGAGGCGATCCAGTCGTGAGGGTTGTAGTCGTTAATGTTAACGCTTTGCCGGGCAGGAAGTGCACGGGCGAAAGGGGTATGGAGGAAGGCAAGCGCCGAGCTTGCCGTCAGGAAGGTGCGTCGGGAGAGTTTTTTAAATGGCATGCGTTCTCCTCTATAAAGCCTGCAGCAAGCTGGCGAGTTCTCGATTGATCACCTGCTGGTTAAAATCGTGTTCGACTTTTTCGCGCGCACGTTTGACGACCGGAGCCAGTTCGTCGGTGTCCAGTTGGCTAAACGCCGCCAGTCGTTGCGCCAGTGCGCGAGCATCGTTCTCAGGCACCAGCCAGCCGGATTTATCGGCCTCCACCAATTCCGGTATTCCGCTATGCAGAGTAGAAACCACCGGAATGCCGACCGCCATCGCTTCCATTAGCGCCACCGGAATACCTTCCATATCGCCATCCGCACCCGTTACCGAAGGCAGCAGGAAGACATCCGCGTCGTCGAGCATCGCTTTCACTTCGTGGCTCGGTTTAAAGCCCGGCATCTCTACCACATCTTCCAGTTGATATTGTTCGATGAGGGTGCGCAGGCGTCGTTCCCACGGGCCAATACCGAGGATACGATAGCGAAATGCCACGCCCTGCTCTTTCAACTGACGGCAGGCTTCAATCGCCACATGCAGGCCTTTTTTCTCGGTTAAGCGTGCGACGGAAATGATTTCCAGCGGCGTTGCGGGCGCTTTCACCGGACGCGGGCTAAAGCGCGTCATGTCCACGCCCATGCGCGATACGGCGATTTTTTCCCTCGGGCATCCCATTTTTTGCAGCCTTCCGGCCCACAGATCGCTGATCGGTAGCATCAGGTCGCCACGGCGGAACAGTTGCTGATATTCGGGAGTGTAGTGGTTGAGCACTTCCCGACTGGAGATATCAATGCCGTGGAAGATAGTAGCGATTTTGCCGCGAATGATACCCAGTTCCCGTAGTTTTGCTGCGATTACCCCCGCAGGGCCAAAATGAGCGATAAAGACATCGGCATAAAATGGTGTTGCGACCTGGCCGCAAATGGCAGACAAAATCAGGTTCCGCGACTCAGCGCCATAGCGTTTGAGGTTGAGCGCCTGCCAGGTATTTTTACGATGAATGCCGCGTAAGGTCTGGCTGGCGCGGTGGCGCAGTTTCGCCACTTTGCCCGTAGGTTCGTCCTGTAACCAGCGGGTTCTGGCAGCAAGGTTGTATTTCGTCCATGCCGCGTGGGTGTTTTGTGTGTCGCCTTTTTGCAGCGCGACAATCTCCACCTCAAATCCCATATCAATAAACGCGGTAATTTGATTGAGGACGAAGGTTTCCGACGACAGCGGAAATTTCAGTAAAAAGAAGCCGACCTTCATTTCACCTCCCCGATGCGTTCAAGCACAGATTTCACCATCTGCATTCCCGTCTGACGTTCGCGACTGACAGCTTCGTTAAGTCGTGCGTTCAGCGCCGGAAGCTGACCTAAGGTATCCGCAACCATCGCTTGCAGGCTGCCGTCCAGTAAATGACGGATATCAATTGCCATCTCTGGCAGCCCCAGCTGCTGCATGATCCCGGCGGATTTATGTTCATAGTTGATGGCAATCGCCGGAGTAGCAAAGTTCATTGAGATAATAGCGGAGTGCAGACGCGTACCAACGGTGAGTTCACAGGCACCGAGAATTTTGCCCATTTCCAGATCGTTAAGTTCATCCATCACTACGTGGTAACGGGCAGGATCGCTGATATGCTGGCGCAGGTTGAGCGCCACCATGCGGTCGTCTTTGTTATAGCTGTCGATGCCCGTACAGGTGGAGAGCGCAATCACCTGATACCCTTCATCGAGAATGCGATTGACCACCCCGGCAAAGGCTTTTTCATACGCTTGTTGGGTGGTGCCGAGACGTTTGTCAAACGGTGCCAGTTCGCGCAGGGTAATGGCCACCGTTTTCTGTTGTGCGGCAACGTCCAGCCAGTGTTGAACGGCATAGCTGGCGGTGAAGTCTTCGGTGTGGTGATCGACCAGCCACGCGGTATCGACGCCATGTTCGACTTTTGCGGTGGTGATATTGCTGCGTTTCATCAGTTCAAGGCTGACCGATTCGCGCAGGATCAGCGCGTCGCAGTGACCGAATACGTAGTTCGCCAGTTGGTTAAATTGCTCATCCTGGAACGGGCCGACGCTGTGACCAATCATAAACAGCGGCTTTTTCGCCATAAACGTGCAAAGCGCATGTTCAAACTGCGGAACGCCGTAGAGATCGACAAAAAACGATCCGCCGACCTGAATAATGGCGTCGTAACCTGACAGCAGGCGCACGAAGTCGGTGAATCCCTGGGCGATGGCGATATTACGCAGCTTGCCAGTGTCGGTGACGCGTGAGAGCAATACCTGGTGCTGGTAGCGGCGACGGAGAACTTTTTTAACGCGCCCAACCACGCCCGCCGCGCTGTTGTGTTGTTTCATTTGCAGGAACAGCGGATCGCCCATTACCGGACGGTTGAGCAGCCAGGAAGAACTGACCGGATAGCGACTCATCACGTCCACTTCGGCGTGTGGATTGAGGATGTTGATGGCATCAAGTAAGCCGCGCAAGATGGCGCTGTCGCCGCGATTGCCGCAAGTGTGGTTGCCCAGAATAAGTAATTTCATTTTTTCCTCATAAATTTGATGCCAGGTGAGGCTATGTTTGTTGTGTTCGTTGCCGGAACCGAAAACAGCCATTCACCCCGCCCGTAAAAGCATTTTCATTTTTTCGCTGCGACAAAACTGACGCTTTACTTCCACCACCAGCGGATGGCGCGACAGCACAATCATCACCACAAACGCCAGCACGCCCGCGGCTATTTGCACCGCCAGCAGCATCCCCAGCGCCAGTTGCCCTTTCAGTACAATGCCCAGCGCAGAACTAACCACCAGCGTCGGCAGCGAGAGATAAAACGGCAGCCACAAACTCAGGATGTACTGGCGATAACTGGAACCGAGCACCGGTTTAATCATCACGAAATAGCTCAGAATGGTGTTGATAATCTGCACAAGCAGGAAACCGAGCGTGACGCCGATTGCGCCCGCCATCTGCCCACCAATGATGATTGCCGGAATAAACAGAAAGGTTTTGAATACGTTGAATTTAAAGCTGATATCGACCCGCGCTTTCGCCATCAGCAACGAACCAATCGGGTTACCCACGGAGCGCAGTAGCCCCACAATACACAGCAATTGCAGCACCGGAATAATGCTGCTCCACTTTTCGCCAAATACCAGCGGTACAAAGTTATTCGACACCACCATTAGCCCCAGCAGCGCCGGAAAGTTGATAATCCCCACTACCGACAGCAGCTTGTAGAAGTTGACGCGCAGCTTTTCTGTATCGTCCTGAATTTTTGCAAACGCCGGAAACAACACGCGGGTGATGATCGGGTTCAGTTTCATCGGCGGTACAACGGCCACGTTGTACGCCAGGTTGTATCCCCCTGCCACGCCCGCACCGAGAATACGCGCCAGCACGAGTGTTGAAAGGTTGGTGTTGAGATAGTTGATGATGCTGTCAGCCGTCAGCCAGGCACCAAAGCGTAAGTTCGGTGCCACCGACGCCAGCGAGAAATGCAGACCGGGGCGATAAATTTTGCGGCCAAAGTAGCCAAACAGCAGCGTTCTCACCGCACTATTGACCAGATAACCGAGAATCGCGGTCATCGCCAGCGGCCAGAAATGGGCGCTAACCACTGTAAAAGTGAAGCCCGCCAGCACCGCGCTGGTTTCGATCATGCCGATTTTGTTGAACTCCAGCTCCTTTTGCATCAACGCGCGGAACTGTTGCCCGTGGGGGATCACCACAAACGCCAGCGACAATGTTTTAATCAACGGTGCCAGGTCCGGGTTATTCAACACGTCACCGATGAGATCACTCAACAAAAACACCGCCACGCACACCACAAGCCCCAGCCCAACGTTCAGCCAGTACAGCGTGGTGAGTTCAAGGTGGCTGATTTCTTTTCGCTGAATAATGGAGTTAGCGATACCGAAGTCAGAAAGCGTATCTGCCAGCGCAATGATCACCAGCGACACAGTCAGCAAACCGAACTGGTGGTTATCTATAATCCGCGCCAGCACAGTCATTTGCACCAGACCGAGGCCGATGATGATCACCGTGGCAATCGCCGACCACTTCGCGCCGCTGATGGTTTTTTCACGTAAGCTCATATCAATATGCCGCTTTGTTAACGAAACCTTTGAATACCGTCAGGAAAACGATTTTGATATCGAACCAGACGCTCCATTCGCGGATGTACTCAAGGTCGAACTCGACGCGTTTTTCCATTTTCTCCAGCGTGTCGGTTTCGCCGCGCCAGCCGTTAATCTGCGCCCAGCCGGTAATGCCCGGTTTCACTTTATGGCGCAGCATGTAGCCTTCAATGAGCTGGCGATACTGTTCGTTATGCGCCACCGCATGCGGACGCGGACCGACAATCGACATCCCCCCGGTCAGCACATTGATAAACTGCGGCAATTCATCCAGCGAGGTGCGGCGCAGAAAATTCCCCACTTTGGTGACGCGCGGATCGTTCTGCGTCGCCTGGGTCACCACTTTGTCGTTCTCCATCACTTTCATGGAACGGAACTTCCACACTTTGATCGGCTTGCCATCCATGCCGTAGCGAGTCTGGCGGAAAATAACCGGCCCCGGTGAGCTCAGTTTCACCGCCAGCGCAATACAACACAGCACCGGGGAGATCAGCAGCAGGATAAGCGTCGCCAGCACAATGTCTTCTGCACGTTTTATCAGGCGGTTAACCCCGGAAAGCGGCGTGTCATACAGCGGCACCACCGGTATGCCGTTCATCTCTTCGAGGCGTGAATGGAGAATGTTGAAGGTAAAAACATCGGGGATCAGCAGCACCGAACAGGTGGTGTCCGCCAGTTGATGGACCAGTTTTTTCACTCGCGCGCCGTCGCACATCTGCATCGCGATATAGACGTTATGAATCTTGCCCGCTTTCGCATCCTCGACCAGTTGTTGCAGATTGCCCGCCCAGTCGTTAGAAACGCCACCCGGTTTCGGGTCGTGGTAAACGCCCACCACTTCAAACCCTAACCACGGCTGATTACGGAAGCTCTCCATCAGCATTTGTCCGGCGGCTAAATCCCCCGCTACGGCGACCATACGCTTGTTATAGCCATGATTACGCAGCCAGCCCGCCCCAATGCGAATACACGAACGGCAAACCACCAGTCCGATGCTGGTCAGCCCATACCACGCCAGCCAGATTTTCAGCTGCGTGTCGAAATCATTGTTGAACGCCACCAGTCCAGCGCTGAAAATCACGCTTAACGTCCAGTTTTGTAGCAACAGGGCAAATTCTGTCGCTGCCCGAACACCGCGCCATGAGCGATAAAAGTCGGTGATGCCGCCCAGCATCTGGAACACCACCAGCGTAATCAGCGCCACCAACAGGTGCATGTAGAGGAATGACAGTCCGCTCACTTCGCAAACCAGCCATAGTCCGGCAAACATGATGGTGATATCTGAAAAGCGTTGCACCATAGAGATTAACGATGCATTGGTTTTCGCTCGCTCGCGCTTTTTTAGATTTGTCATCGTTGTTCCTGTTATTAGCCCCTTACCCGCTGTGGGTAAGGGAAGATCCGACATTACTCGTTCAGCAACGTCAGCAGAGTTCGCGTTCGCGCTTCCATCAGCGGCACATCACCGCGTGATTCCACATTCAACCGCACCACCGGTTCGGTGTTGGAGGTGCGCAGATTAAAGCGCCAGTCGGCAAAGGTCATACTGATGCCATCGGTGCGATCCACCGCCAGCGCCTCGCGGCTAAAGTGCTGTTCCACGCGGTTAATCGCCTCAACAGGTTGTGCCAGTTTGCTGTTGATCTCACCGCTTGCCGGAAACGCTGACATCCGGTCGCGCACCAGTTCGCCCAGCGTTTTTCCTTTCAGGCACACCAGTTCGGCGACCAGCAGCCACGGGATCATGCCGCTGTCGCAGTAAGCGAAATCACGGAAGTAATGGTGGGCGCTCATTTCGCCACCGTAGATAGCGTCTTCCTTGCGCATACGTTCTTTAATAAAGGCGTGTCCGGTTTTCGACATTACCGGGGTGCCGCCTGCGGCAGTCACCACATCAACGGTGTTCCAGGAGAGACGTGGATCGTGGATGATCTTCGCGCCGGGATTTTTTTCGAGGAACGCTTCTGCCAGCAAACCGACAATGTAGTAACCCTCGATAAACTGCCCTTTTTCGTCAAACAGGAAACAGCGGTCAAAATCGCCATCAAAGGCAATGCCCATATCCGCGCCGTGTTTGATGACCGCATTGCGGGTGTCGTCGCGACATTCCGGCAGCAACGGGTTAGGAATACCGTTGGGGAAATTGCCGTCCGGCGTGTTATGCACTTTGATTAACTCCACCGGTGCGCCGAGGGCTTTAAAGCGGGCTTCGATGGCGTCAACTACCGGACCCGCCGCGCCGTTCCCGGAGTTAATCACCAGCTTGAGCGGCGTAAGGTTTTTGACGTTGATATAACCGAACAGGTGATCAACGTAAACGTCACGCAGATTGATTTGCTGATAGCGACCGCGTTTGCTTTCATCGACAGGAGGAAAGTCGTTGGCTTCTGCCAGACGCTGGACGTCGCGCAGTCCGGTATCGCCGCTGATCGGGCGAGCCCCTTCGCGCACCAGTTTCATGCCGTTGTAATCCATCGGGTTATGGCTGGCGGTAACTTCGATGCCGCCATCCACGCCGAGATGGAACGTGGCGAAATAGATTTCTTCGGTGCCGGACATACCGATATCCAGCACATCGACGCCCGCATCCTGTAAACCTTTCGCCAGCGCCAGTTTTAAGGTTTCGCTGGTGAGGCGGACATCACCGCCTAACACAATGGTTTTCGGTTTGAGAAATTCGCCATAAGCGCGACCAATGCGCCAGGCAATATCTTCATTCAGTTCTTCGCCTAATTTTCCGCGAATATCATAGGCTTTAAAGCAGGTTAATTTTTTCATATCGTTACTCTTTTTCAGGCAATAGTTGGCCCTGACCGAAACGGCCAATTTTGTTTTTGTCGTTATTTACATCGCGGTTTCGCATTCATTGCCTGATGCGACGCTGCCGCGTCTTATCAGGCCTACAAACCCGAACCGTAGGTCGGATAAGGCGTTCACGCCGCATCCGACAAACAGCGCCTGATGCGACGTTTACACCCGTCCGTAGCGATCCGCGAAGCGCACCACATCATCCTCTTCGAGATAAGAGCCGGAGCGAACTTCAATTAAATCGAGCGGAATTTTCCCCGGGTTTTCCAGGCAATGCGTCGCCCCCAGCGGAATATAAATGGACTCGTTTTCACCAAGCAGTTTGATATCACCGTCGATAGTGACTTTTGCCGTTCCCGCGACAACCACCCAGTGTTCCGCGCGGTGATGGTGCATCTGTACCGACAAGCCTTCGCCCGGTTTCACGGTGATGCGTTTCACCTGGTAGCGGTCGCCCGCGTCGATAGAGTCATATTTGCCCCACGGACGATACACTTCGCGATGCACCCGATGCTCATGGCGACCATCGGCTTTGATCTGCTCGACAACTTTTTTCACATCCTGCACCGCATTACGGTCGGCAATCAGCACCGCATCTTTGGTCTGCACTACCACCAAATCTTTCACCCCGACGGTGGTGACCAGGCCAGATTCGGCGTACACATAGCTGTTTTCAGTTTTGTGATTAATCACATCGCCATGGCAAACGTTGCCCTCGGCGGTGTGGGCGCTGATCTCCCATAATGAAGACCAGGAGCCGACATCGCTCCAGCCTGCATCCATCGGCACCACAACGGCATCTGCCGTTCGTTCCATGACCGCGTAATCCACCGACTCTTCCGGGCAGGCCAGAAACGCTTCTTCATCCACACGAATAAAATCGAGATCCGGATCGACGGCGCTCATCGCTTTTTCGCAGGCATCGAGAATATCCGGGCGATATTTTTTCAGTTCTTCGAGATAGCGTCCGGCACGGAACAGGAACATACCGCTGTTCCAGTAATATTCGCCGCTTGCCACATAGGCCTGAGCGGTTTCCAGATTCGGTTTTTCGACAAACTGCGCCACTTCAAAGGCCACCGTATCCTGCTCGCCCGCCGACACTTCACCGCGACGAATATAGCCATATCCGGTTTCAGGTAGATCCGGCACAATGCCGAAGGTGACCAGCTTACCCGCTTCGGCATACGGCATGGCATTACGCACGGCGGCACGGAACGCGTCTTCATCGGCAATCACGTGATCCGCTGCCAGCACCAGCATTAATGGGTCGTTTTCCGGGCTATGACGTTTTGCCGCCAGCGCCGCCAGCGCAATGGCCGGTGCAGTGTTACGCCCTGCCGGTTCGAGAATAATGTTCTCGGTGAGTTTATTCAGTTGACGCAGCTGTTCCGCGACAATAAAGCGGTGCTGCTCATTGCAAATCACCACCGGGCTTTCGCACTCCACGCCGTTCAGGCGGCAGATGGTGGTTTGCAGCATGGTGAGATCGCCTTTCAGGCATAAAAACTGCTTGGGGTAAAGTACGCGGGAAAGCGGCCATAAGCGGCTACCGGAGCCACCTGCCATCACAACTGGATAGAGTTTCGACTGCGCCATAATTATCCCCGAATATCATTTATAAATTGACGTAACACGTTCTCTTTATCGAGCGTGCGTTCGGCATATTCACGTGCCACCGTGTTGTGTTTGGGCAGCAGGAGCGCCTGACGAATCCCCGCCACCAGCGCCTCGACCGATTCCGGTTCCACGCAAACCGCAATGCCCGGAAAGGTTTCGCAAAGCTGTCCCAGTTCTGTGTGGGCTTCTGCGGTAATCACCGCGTTACCGCCTACCGCCAGAATATTGGTCAGTTTCGACGGCAATACGGCATCTGCCGCGCCGCGTTTTTGCACCACCAGATGGCAATCCCCCATCTTCAGCAGTGCGGGTAAAGCGTCATACGATTGCAGCGGAAAAAATTGCATGTTGCGCAGTCCACGCTGCTGCGCCATTTTTTCCAGCCGCGCTTTGCCGCCGCCCTGCCCGACAATGGCAAAAATAAGCGGTTCATCGCGCAGGCGATCGGCAGCTTCAATAACGTTTTCCAGCCCCTGCTTTTCACCAATATTGCCGGAGTAAAGAATGATTTTTTTGTTATCCGGCAGGCCAAGCTGGTTACGAAGGGCATCAACATCGGCGTCTGCGACATGCTGAAAACGGGCGATTTCCGACCAGTTTGGGAAGAAAATGACGTTTTCCGCCGCCACGCCTTTTTCGATGGCTTTATTCATCATCGAACGCGAAATCGTGGAGACGTTATCGACGTTATGCAGTCCGCTACGTTCGAACGCCGTCGCCAGCTGTGCCACTTTGCCGCCTTTGCCTTTTCCGGCAAGGCCCAGCCCCAGCATGGCGTCCACTTCGTAATCCTGAATATGCAGCACGGTACGCGCACCAGAGAGTTTCGCCAGCAGGCGCATTCCCGGCGTGCAAAACAGCGTTGGCACTACGCCGATAATGCGATCCGGCTTCCAGCGACGTTGCGCCATCAGTGGAAAGAAACTGCTGACGGCAAAACTGCCGAGATGCAACAGGCGTTTCAGAGTGCTCGGCTGTTTTGGCACGTACAGCGGGCAGCGCCACACCATGGCGGCCCCCTCTTCCCGTTTGTACCGCCAGGCGGAATAGTTCTCGCCCACCTGCCACTGCGGGTAGTAAGGCGGCGCGGTAATGACCCGCACCTCATGACCTTGTGCCGCCAGCCATTCCACCATCTCGCCGGTGTATTTGCCGATGCCGGTTAACTCCGGCGAGTAGTTAATGCCGTAGACCAGTATTTTCATAATCCGGGTACTCCGGCACGCTTCTCAGCGAGAAAATAGGCGCGGCTGTTAGCGTGAACATTGTCACTGGCGAGCAACGCGTCCGGCGTCAGCCAGCGGTAATCGTCATGCTGCTCATCCGGCAGTAACAGCTCATCTTCCGCTACTCTGAAGCGAAAACCGAGCACCACATAGTGAGTGGTAAAATCCGAGCCGGAGAAGTTATCGTCATAAAAGTGCTGCCAGACACCGTAAAACTGGCCTGCTGTTATCGGCAGACGCAACCCCAGTTCCGCCATCGTCAGCCGCTCAAATGCGGCTTCCAGCGTTTCGTCTTTCTGCACGCGCCCTCCCGGCACAAACCAGTAACCCTGCGCCGGGCGGTTGGTTCTTTTGCCAAGCAGAAACTCGCCGCGACTGTTCTCGACAATAAAGTCGAGAGAGACAAGCGGAGTGGAGCGCACTACCGTGGCAAAGTCTTCCTGACGTAAAAACATCATTACCCCCGAAAGCGGTCTTGATTCTCAAGGAACCACTGGTAAGTGCTGGCAAGCCCCGCTTCCAGTGAGATTTCGTGATACCAGCCAAGCTGATGCAGGCGCGTCACATCCAGCAGTTTGCGCGGCGTACCATCCGGTTTACTGGCATCAAAAACCACCCGACCTTTGTAACCCACCACTTTGGCGATGGTTTGCGCCAGCTCGCGGATAGTGCAGTCAACGCCCGTGCCGACGTTAATGTGCGACAGCATCGGTTGGGTGTTCTCCAGCCAGACTTCATGCGCCAGCTCCATCACATGAATGCTCGCCGCCGCCATATCATCGACGTGCAGAAATTCGCGCATCGGTGTACCGCTGCCCCACACCACCACGTCCGGCGCATTCTGTGCCGTCGCCTCATGGAAGCGACGCAGCAATGCTGGGATCACATGCGAATTACTCGGGTGGAAGTTGTCGTGTGGCCCGTACAGGTTGGTTGGCATGACTGAGCGGTAATCCCGTCCGTACTGGCGATTGTAAGATTCACACAGTTTGATCCCGGCGATTTTGGCAATGGCGTAAGGCTCGTTGGTCGGCTCCAGCGTGCCCTGCAACAGCTCGCTTTCTGCCATCGGCTGTTTTGCCAGTTTCGGGTAGATGCAGGACGATCCGAGAAACAGCAGTTTGTTCACGTCGTTCTGATGCGCGGCGTGAATGATGTTGCTCTCAATCATCATGTTCTGGTAGATGAAATCTGCCGGATACGTGTTGTTGGCAACAATACCGCCCACTTTCGCCGCCGCCAGATAGACCTGGTCAATGCTTTCGCTGGCAAAGAAATCATGCACCGCGCGGCTGTCCAGCAGGTTCAGTTCATCGCGGGTGCGTAATACCAGCTCCACATCACCGCGCTGTTCGAGCTGCCGCCTGATGGCGGAACCGACCATCCCGCGATGGCCAGCAATAAAAATGCGTTGTTTACTCATGCTTATGACTCCAGCGCGATCGCCACGTCGTAGCCGTGAGATTTCAGCAGAGAGTGTTTTTTCGCCGCTTCAAGGTCATTAGCCACCATTTCAGACACCATCTCTCTGAGGGTGATTTCCGGTTTCCAGCCCAGTTTTTCGTGCGCTTTGGTCGGGTCACCGAGCAGCGTTTCAACTTCTGCCGGACGGAAGTAACGCGGGTCAACGGCGATAATCACATCACCCGGTTTAACGCCCGGCGCGTCATGCCCGGTGACGGAAACCACAATGCCCTTCTCTTCAACACCCGTGCCTTCAAAGCGCAGTTTGATGCCCAGTTGTGCCGCCGCCATTTCCACGAACTGACGCACGGAGTACTGAACGCCGGTGGCAATAACGAAATCTTCCGGTTGTTCCTGTTGCAGCATCATCCACTGCATTTTTACGTAGTCTTTGGCGTGGCCCCAGTCACGCAGGGAATCCATATTGCCGAGATACAGGCACGACTCCAGCCCCTGGGCGATGTTGGCGATTGCGCGGGTGATTTTGCGGGTAACGAAAGTCTCGCCACGGCGCGGGGATTCATGGTTGAAGAGAATACCGTTACAGGCGTACATGCCGTAGGATTCGCGGTAGTTAACGGTGATCCAGTAGGCGTACAGTTTGGCGACCGCATACGGAGATCGCGGGTAGAACGGCGTGGTTTCTTTCTGCGGAATTTCCTGCACCAGACCATACAGTTCAGAGGTGGAAGCCTGATAGAAACGGGTTTTCTTTTCCAGACCGAGGAAGCGGATCGCCTCGAGCAGGCGCAGCGTACCCATCGCATCGACGTCTGCGGTATATTCCGGTGACTCAAAAGAAACCGCAACGTGGCTCATTGCGCCCAGGTTGTACACTTCATCCGGCTGCACTTCACGCAAAATGCGCGTCAGGTTGGAGGTATCACTCAGGTCGCCATAATGCAGATGGAATTTCGGGTTGCAGGTGTGCGGATCCTGATAAATGTGATCCACGCGCTCGGTGTTGAATGACGATGCGCGACGCTTAATACCATGCACCTCGTAACCTTTTTCCAGCAGAAACTCTGCCAGGTAAGAACCGTCCTGTCCGGTTACACCGGTGATGAGAGCGACTTTTGACATGTCTTATTCCTCTGTATTTTTTGAATTTATTCAGTTTCAACGCGTTTGCGTATCACCACTGCGGGGTTCCCCCGGCAAACCACATTTGCCGGAAGCGATTTAAAAACACTGCTTCGCGCACCCACGACGGTGCCGTCGCCGATCGTGACGCCAGGGGCAACAAAAACATCTGTCGCCAGCCAGCATTTCTCGCCAATCACAACAGGCGTGGCGTTAATGGTGAAATGTTGACTTGCATGGTCGTGGCTACCGGTGCATAAATAACTTTTTTGCGATATCACCGAATGTGCGCCAATGGTTATTTCACCGAGGGTATATAAATTGACCTCATCGCCGATCCACGCGTAATCACCTAAAGTTAATTTCCACGGATAGGTAATTTTTACTGACGGACGAATAACTACGTTTTTTCCTATTTTTGCGCCGAATAAACGTAATAAAAATGCCCGCCAGCGATACAACACTTGTGGCGACCAGGCAAATATTGTTGCCTGTACTGCCCACCACAATTGCACTTTAATAGCGTTGCCACCCCGGAACCCTTTCGGCACCGAGAATCCACTTAAATCCTGCATCGTTTTCCCTTATATTAAGCTTTTGTTATATAAGGCTTTCGTCTTTGAGGTCGTACGTTGGCGTAAATGCCAGGATAATTCAGCCCAAAAGCCAGGCACGTGCAATATTTGCCGTTGGACTTTTTTGGCGTCAGCACACAATTCCATATTATTGGTGGTAGATACCCCACCCATAGAAAATTCAGACACCAGGCCATTGAGTTTTTTAAATGCATAACCGGCTTTATACATTTTGGCCGCCAGCGCGTAATCGGAAGAAACTTTATACTCCAGGTCATAACGCCATTTCTTCAAGCCGGACACCGGGAAAAATATCGCCTGATGACTGGCGGGCAGGCTGTGGTAAATATACCAACCCGGTTTGGCGCTACGTTTAATTTTATGCCCGTCGCCAAAATCCAGCAGCGCATCGCCGGTGATCATCACGTTATCTTTTTGCACTTTTAACTTACGGACAAAATATGCGGCATCCTGATGAAAAATATCGCCCGAGTTGAGAAACAACGCGAACTTGCCTTGCGCCATTTCAATACCTTTGTTCATGGCGTCGTAGATACCGTTATCTGGTTCGCTGACAAAGCGTAAGTTATAGATACCATTGAGATTTTCCAGATACTCACGGGTGCCGTCGTTGGAACCGCCATCAACAACAATCCATTCGAAGCTGATATCGTCCGCCTGCGCCAGATGCGCCAGCGAGGCGTGTGTTTTGACTATTCCTTCGAGGTTACGAAACGCGACAGTGATTATGCTAAGCAACATGTTTTACCTCGTAATACCCGTCATACTTCAAGCTGCATGTGCGTTGGTTTTCCTCGCTCACCCACTTCCTGCAACTCGAATTATTTAGGGTGTATATTTAACGCTTTTCGCAAAATAAACGGGCAGACGATTAAAAACGCATATTCCGGGCTAAATATCGAACCGGTAAAAAACAGCGATACCGGAGTAAAAAGATATAATTGCACGCGAAAATTGCGGTTATCACCAAAAGCGTTGATCATCATTTTTATCACTTTTCCCATGTACCACAGCGATAAAAACACTGCGAACCAGGAAAAATAAATAATCAGCAGATACAAACCATTGTCTATGGTTTTTCCGACATCCGCACCGTTAAATATTCCGAATGATGCGACATATTCATAAAGTGAGCCAAATCTGACTACACCGTCAATATGGGTTAAAGAATAACCGACCATCACCAGCGGACCGACAATACGATAATACGATGACGATCCTTCTGTACCTAAATCGCCCAGACGGGTGGAAATATAAGGGAACGCGATTACCACACCAACCAGGAATACAGCCAGAGAAATCAATGCTAACGGTAACTTTTTCTTAATCGCCTCTTTATTCAGATATTGAAATGCCCACTCCAGCAAATAAAAAAGGATAAAGGTCATAACCCCTGAAAATGAACCGGATAATATTATCCCTGCGAGAATCATAGCATCTGTTTTAGGCGTTTTGATACCAAACTGTTTGATGCTGAGCCAAATTGAGATTAATGCCAGAGCGAAAAATGCCGGTTCGAAATAAAGTGCTGTCGTGCGCTTGCCGCCGAATTTAATGAAATTCAGCACATAGCTGTTGCTGTAAATCAGATATTTCGAAATCGACTCCATAATACTGCTACCGCCGGTGAGGATAATTTGCGCCATCTCCACCGCCGCCAGCACCACCACCAGCCCGACCACCAGATAAAAGAAACGTAATATCTTGCGATGGTTGTGTGGCGAAATCGTTTTAAAGCGAATACTCCACACCATGCCAATAATGATCACAATATAGACAAATAGCATGGTTGAAGTGACGTATTTACTGGCATCCAGCGACTGACCAAACAGGTAGTTAAACGCCGTGAGTCCCGCGCCAATCCCCAAGGCAATCATCAATTTTTTAACGCTGATGCGCTCTAAAAACAGCAGTAACAAGACAGGTAAAAAAGTGACGATGGTGATGGGGAAACTTTCTCCAAGCTGGGCGATTTTGACGTTAACCAGCAGGTAAATCAGCGGCAGCAGTAAGTAGCTACAGATTCTGATAGAAGTTGACATACTCCTCCAGCATCTGTTGTCCACTGTAGGCGGCGCGGCTGCGCTGGCTGAACTCAGCCAGCGTGGTACCAAATATCGCCTGTGCGATTTCCGGTTTGCTTAACTGCACCAGTTGCAGCACATCTTCTTCGCTGACGGTTTTACCGCCGGATTTTTGCAGCACTTCCCGCGCCGCATCGCTATGGGTGGCGATCACCGGCACGCCAATCGATAACGCCTCACACAAAATCAGCGGGTAGTTATCGACGCGAGAACTGAATACCAGCGCATCCATCTGATTGAGCGCGCTCATCAGTTTACGTTTGTCGGTTTCAAAGCCGTGATTGACCACATTACCAGCGGTGAACGGTGAGAACTTACCGAAAGTATGCAGTTCGATTTTGTCACCCAGCGCCATCATCTCGCGCACCAGTTGCTGGTTAGTTTTGCCGTCGTAACGCAGATCATGCGCCACCACTGCGATTTTCGGCTTGCCCTGAGTTTCGCGCACCGGAGGCAAGTCCGCCAGAATCGCTTCGGTTGCCATATCAATACCGTTATTGATAATCCGGCAACGCCCTGGACCGTACAGACTATTGAAAGCGTCTGCCACATGCTGGCTGGGGGAAATAAACTGACAGCCCAATGCCAGCATCTCGCGGAATAACTGCCGTTTGCCCGCCACCAGTTGGTGTGCGCGATCAATCTTCACCGGCGGATAATTATTTAAGGTCGGGCATTTCTGGCAGCCCGTTTTCCAGCCTTCGCAACCGTCGGTAAAGGCGCAGCGTCCGGTAACGCTCCAGTGATCGTGCAGCGTCCAGACCAGAGTGACATCCGGTTTATGGTTTTTCACTTTTTCGCAAAAGCGCACCACGCTCTTAAGATTCAACCAGTAGCTGTGCAGCACATGAAAATGCAGGACCACCGGACCCGGTGTGCGAGTAATGGTGCGATATAACTCATTGAAATTGCCGAACAGATCGCGATTAAACAGACGAAACAACGCAATGTTCGCCATCGCGGTCATCCGCGGCGTATGTTTGATGACCTGCGGATAGTTCTGATGGCTGACGCTCTCTTTGCCGCCTTTGCCGTAGCCGTAGACAAAATGTGATGCCAGCCCCTGTTGCAGCGCACGCTGGTGGAGATCTAACGCCACACCTGCCGCCCCGCCTTCCGCCAGTCGCACATTAAATTGCAGAATATTCATTTAATTACCTTCACTCGCGCTTTTTCTCCCACCACCAGCGCGTTGTCCGGGACCGAGTCGAGCACCACGCTGCCCGCGCCCACGGTGACGTTGTTACCAATCGTGATATCACCAAGAATAATGACGTTGGCACCGAGTTCGACGCCGTTGCCAATGTGTGGACATGCCATGTTATCGGCACCACGATTGCCGATAGTGACGCCGTGACGAATGGTGAAATCATCCCCCGCGACCACGTTTTTATTGATCACCACGGCGTAACCGTGATGGATAGTAAAGCGTCGGCCTATGGTCGCGGCGGCCTGGATTTCATAACCGAAAAAGCATTCGGTGATAATGCGATACAGCACCAGCAGCGGGGCCGCCCACAGATTGTTGAGGACGTTCTTTTTGCGCCACACCGAACAAAAATGAGCGGCGCGATAGGCAAGAACCATGCAGCACGGGCGTAAACTCCAGCTGTTGGCGCGCAGATCTTCCAGCATCTTTAGCGCCCCCGAATACCATCAGCCAGACGTTTGCCGTTACGCACCGACAGCAGCGTCAGCAAAGTGCGCCAGGTCATGCGTTTATTGCGGATCTGGTAGAGGGTAAACAGCTGATATTTTTTGCTGGCACGGTCGAATTTGTCTTTGTGCTTGCGGTAAAAGTGGAAGTATCCGGAGAATTTTTTCGGTGACGAGGTGATCTGCATTTCGCCGTGATTGATATGCAGGATCTGCGTCGCCTCTTCTACTTTCCACGGTTCGCCGTACTCCACCACCATCCGCAGGAAGATGTCGTAATCCTGTGCCGCTTTCAGTTCGGTATCGAACAAGCACTCTTTGAAACGCCACGCCCAGGTAAAGACCTGATTGCCAATGATATTGCGTTTGTAAAACAGGCGGCGTGAATACGGCGATTTGGGATACAGCGGCAAACTTGCCGGTTGGGAATAGACTTCGCCCTGGCAAACGTAGTCGTTAGCGTACAAAAAGGCGTTTGTGACCAGTTGCTGTTTATGGGCGAGGAAGACGCTCAGGCGGTTGGGTGTCCATTCATCATCGTCATCGATCCCGGTGATGTATTCCCCTTGCGCCAGCATAATCGCCTGGTTACGTACCGCGCACGCTCCGCTGTTAATGTCGTTGTGAATGTAAGTGATGCGCGGATCGTTGAGGGCGGTGACGTACTGTTGTAGTTGTTCCCAGGAGGTGGAGCAATCATCCACGATAATCATCTCCCAGTTGTTGTAGTCCTGGCGCAGGACCGATTTTATCGCCCGAATCGCCAGTTGTTGGCGGTTCCAGGTCGGCATATAGATTGAAATCAGCGGATTGTCTTTCATAGGTTGTTCTCCCGGCTTATGAGCTGGTTTGCTTACCGGATGCGGCGTGAACGCCTTATCCGGCCTACGGGGCGGTGCGAATGCAGGCGTCGTTATTTCGCATCCGACTTATATTCGTATTCGTAATAGCCATAATCCTGATACGCGCTGGCGCGGCGGAAGATGGAGTTCAGAATCACCCCTTTCACCGGAATACCGTTTTGCTCAAAGCGGCTCAGACTGGTTTCCACTTCTTTCAATGTGTTGACCGCATAACGCGCCACCATCAATGTGGTTCCGACATGACGACCAACTATAGCCGCATCGGTCACTGCCAGAATCGGCGGCGTATCAATCAACACCAGGTCGTAGTTTTTACTCGCCCAGTTCACCAGTTCGGCAAAACGTTCGCTCATCAACAGTTCCGAAGGATTTGGCGGTACCTGACCGCGCGGGATCAGGTCAAATTTGGCAATAGAGGTCGGTTTAGCCGCGGTAGTAATATCGCCCTGACCAATCAGAATTTCCGACAGGCCATTGACGTTATTAGTGCCCAACAGCTCGTGGGTGTAGCCTTTGCGCATATCGCAGTCGATCAACAACACCCGTTTATTGGTCTGGCTGATCACCGCCGCCAGGTTGGCGCAGACAAAGGTTTTACCGATTGACGGGCTAACTCCGGTCATCATCAACACATTGTTCTGCGCCTGCATCATCGCGAAGTGCAGACTGGTACGCAGACTGCGGATGGCTTCAATCGCCAGATCGGTTGGATTCCCCACCGCCAGTAGCTGGCTCTGTTTATAGCGTTTAATCCCTTTGATGGTTTTGACGCTATCGCGCGCTTTCTGCCACTCCGACAGCGGGATGCTGGCATAGACGCTGATACCGTGTTCTTCCAGCACTTGCGGGCTTTCAATGCCGCGATTGAACAAAGAGCGCAGCAGCACACTCACGATAGAGAGCATCAGGCCGAGGATAATCGCCCCGAGGATAATCAGCCCTTTCTTCGGTTTCAGCACACCAGGCTGGGTGATTGCCGGGTCAACAATGCGCACATCGCCGACGGTGCTGGCTTCGGTGATTTTCAGCTCCTGTTCTTTATTCAGCAGTTGCATATAGACCTGCTGCCCAGACTCGACATCGCGGGTCAGACGGACAATTTCCTGCTGGGTTTTCGGCATCGCCGTTACGCGACCATTAAGTTTGGCTTTTTCGTCTTCCAGCGCCTGCCGTTTCTCCAGCAGCGTGCGGTACGCCGGATGAACTTTGGTGTACAGCTTGGAGATTTCCGCCTCTTTAAAGGTCAGTTCGTTCAACTGCGCGTCGATGTTCACCATCGAATCGAGCACCGCTTTTGCTTCCAGCGGCAGATCAACAGAATCTTTATCCTGACGGAAGGCATTCAGTTTGTTTTCGGCAACATCAAGGCGGCTACGTACTTCCGGTAACTGTTGCGCGAGGAAGGCGAGGCTTTTCGACGCTTCCGCCGATTTGCGCTCAATATTTTGCTCCTGATAGTTACGGGCGATGCTGTTAAGAATGTCGCGGATCTGTTCGCGATCTTCACCGGTATAAGTCAAGCTCAGTACGCCTGCGTCTTTGCCGTTCTCCGTTACCGTCAGGCTGTTTTGCAGTTGGTTGATCATCCCCAGCGTGGAGTATTTGGTGACGATAAACTCACCCCCCGGGCTGGCGTAAATGGCTTCAACCATCAGCGTGACGCCTTCTTTTTTCAGCATCTGGCCCGCTTGCCCACGGGCGCTAAAGCCGCCATCACTGCTCAGGGTGTAGTTTTTGTCATCAAGCACATTAAGCGTAAACACCTGATCCGCCATCTCTTTCGGGCGGTTAAAGGTGGTCACTTTCACCGTCTCGTTCTGACGTCCCATCAGGCGATCCCAGCCCGCACCGAAAATCGGGAACGTGTTTTTGCTCACCGCAATATCGAGGTCGAGATCGTCCACCGTTTTACCAAGCACCAGACGCGAACGAATCAACTGGATTTCGGCGTCCGATGCAGGCGGTTTGTTGGCTAATGCCGATCCGATATCCTGCACTAACGAATTGCCGCTGCTTTGCTCGATTTGTACCAGTGCGTCGGCGCTATAAATCGGCGTAGCAAAGAAGGTGTAAACCACGGCACAGAGGGCAAATACGGCGGTGATGCCAATCACCCACCAGCGCGCTTCAATGACGGTGCCGACCAGGCGACCAATATCGATTTCATCACTGCCCGTTACCGGAGCGGCATGTTGTTTTACTTTTTCTGTCATTCTTATACCTGCTCTGCGTTCAATGCCTGCGCCCACTGGCGGGCAGACCGTTCAAGTAATGCGTACACCGCTGTAAACGTTTCCCGGCTTTTGCGATATGGATCGGGGATTTCACATTCGTTATCCCAGTGACCAAACAGCATCACTTTGCCGCGCATCTCGGGTGCCATCTCGCATAAGCGTTCGATATGGCGCTTTTCCATGGTCAGAATCAGGTCGTAGTTGCGACACAGACGGCGGCTGATTTGCCGTGCGCAATGACCTTCCAGAGACAGTTGATGTTCTGCGGCGACGCTGATGGCGGTAGGATCAGCGCCCTTACCGACCAGCGCGCCGAGTCCAGCGGACTCCACTTTTAGCTCCGGGTGATAACGTTGCAGTAAGCGTTCCGCCGTCGGGGAACGGCAAATATTGCCGACACAGACAACTAAGATGTTGTTAAACATGACGATTACCAGTTATGAATGTCGCTGGCTGTATCCGTCATGTAACGGACACCGCTAATAGTTGGCAGCAACTGATTGATCAGACGGTTCCAGCGGGAAACCGGGGCGGTGGTGACATACACCACGTCATAAGGCTGCAGGCGGAATTCTGTCGCCATCACCAGCGACGTGGCATCGGACATATCCAGCTGGTAGATATTGGCAATCTTGCCGTTACGCCCGCCCTCGCCTTTCAGCGGACGAATGACAAAGATGCCGCTGGCGTTGGAGGTGGTCATGTCGATGCCTTCAGCATTGCCCAGGGCTTCAGTCAGGGTCATGCCGCTAAAGTCCATTTTCAGGGTGCTCTGTTTCTTCACTTCACCCATCACAAACACTTTCAGATCATCATTACGTGGCACGTAAAGAATATCGCCGGGGTAAAGCAGTCGGTTCTGATTGAGGTCGCCGTTTTGCATCAGCGCCTGCAAAGAAATGCGTTCTTCACGACCATTGTGTGTTAGCACCACGTTGCGCCAGTCAGCGGTGTCGGTCAGGCCACCTGCGGCGTTGATGGCGTCGAGAATGGTCAGAGGCACGTTGGTAATCGCCTGTTGACCGGATTTATTCACCTGACCGGAGATATAGGCTTTTTGCGAGCGGAAGGCGGCGATATTAACGTCCACCTGCGGGTCAGCGATGTACGTCGCTAAGCGCCCGGTAATATCACTGCGGATTTCGGCGAGTGTTTTCCCCACGACGTGAACCTTGCCGATATACGGGTAGAACATGGTGCCGTCAGGCTGTACCCAGTTGCCGGTGTCGCTGGAGCTGCGGTACTGACCGGCTGGCGTGGTGAGTTCCGGGTGATCCCAGACGGTGACATTAAGAACGTCCCCCGGCCCGACGCGATACTGGTAATTCGCGATCTCACTTTCCAGCGTCATATTGGGGCGCGCTACGTTGGGTCGTGGGCGTAATTGATCAATCAGGCGCGGGGTTAACGGATAAACATTCACCATTTTGTCGAGGTCGAAATCAGCGTCCTGCTGTTTGATGACGTCTTTCCCCATCGTCGACATATTGCTGCCCGGAAGTACTGTGCAACCGCTTATCAAGGTTACTGACACCAATAATGGCATCAATTTCATTTTGGATTTCATCATTGTTTATTTATCACTTTGGCAGAGTAATTATCCTGTGCACTATTAATAGCAATGTCGCCATGCACATTTACCTTGCAGTTAATTGAATAAAAATTTAACTGGCATCAGTCCTAAAAAAATTGATTTCATCCGCAGGCTATTGACAGAATAATTCAGACTGGTCTTTCAGGCATCCAGACACGCTACCGCCCCTGGCTTTTTAGCTACCAATGCACTGATTTAGCTTAATTTTTAAAACCCTCTCAACATACAGTCGTTGATGAGAAAGGGTTATTGCGGAAATTAATTTCCGAATATAAGGTGACATTATGGTAATTGAATATTGGCTCTCCAATAATGCAGGAGGAAGTGTTACAGCTAACGGAATAGCAGGCAAGGTAACAATTCGGCAATTGGCTATTTTTAAGAATTATATTAAGTGTCATTCAATATGGTTTTTAGGAGTTTCTTTAGATTGACAATATTTAACATAGTGTCTCCACATGCGATATTTCTTAAATGACGTTTTATTATTACCACTTATAATTCGGGGATAATGTGAGGTTATAACCCTCAAATAATATGAGATAAATAGTGCTGCAACATTGCATTTTTGCCCCGATTTATCCATGATCGAATTGTGACATTTGTCATACAACGAATAGGTTTTGTACTTACTATGGAATGGATTGCCGATCCGTCTATCTGGGCTGGATTAATCACGCTGATTGTGATCGAACTGGTCCTCGGCATTGATAACCTGGTCTTTATTGCCATCCTCGCCGAAAAACTACCGCCTAAGCAGCGCGACCGCGCACGGGTTACCGGGCTCCTGCTGGCGATGTTAATGCGCCTGTTACTGCTGGCGTCAATCTCCTGGCTGGTCACCCTGACTCAACCGCTGTTCAGCTTCCGCTCGTTTACCTTTAGCGCCCGCGACTTAATCATGCTGTTTGGTGGTTTCTTCCTGTTGTTCAAAGCCACGATGGAGTTGAACGAACGGCTGGAAGGGAAAGACAGCAATAACCCCACACAACGCAAAGGTGCGAAGTTCTGGGGGGTGGTGACACAAATTGTGGTGCTGGACGCCATCTTCTCACTCGACTCGGTGATTACCGCCGTCGGGATGGTCGACCATTTACTGGTCATGATGGCCGCCGTGGTTATCGCTATCAGCCTGATGTTGATGGCCAGCAAGCCGTTAACCCAGTTCGTTAACAGTCACCCGACGATCGTTATTCTCTGCTTAAGCTTCCTGTTGATGATTGGCTTTAGCCTGGTGGCGGAAGGTTTCGGCTTCGTCATTCCGAAAGGCTACCTGTACGCTGCCATTGGTTTCTCGGTGATGATCGAGGCGCTCAATCAGTTGGCTATCTTTAACCGGCGACGTTTTCTTTCCGCTAACCAGACACTGCGCCAGCGGACTACCGAAGCGGTAATGCGCCTGCTTAGCGGGCAAAAAGAAGATGCGGAACTGGACGCCGAAACCGCGTCCATGCTGGTGGATCATGGTAACCAGCAGATCTTTAATCCGCAGGAACGGCGGATGATTGAGCGGGTACTTAATCTTAACCAGCGTACCGTCAGCAGCATTATGACGTCGCGCCATGATATTGAGCATATCGATCTCAACGCGCCGGAAGACGAGATCCGCCAGTTGCTGGAGCGAAATCAGCATACGCGGCTTGTCGTTACTGATGGCGATGACGCAGAAGATTTGCTCGGTGTTGTTCACGTTATCGACCTGTTACAACAGTCACTGCGCGGCGAACCGCTCAACCTGCGGGTGTTGATTCGCCAGCCGCTGGTGTTCCCGGAAACCTTGCCGTTGTTACCTGCCCTGGAGCAGTTCCGTAATGCCCGCACACACTTTGCTTTTGTGGTGGATGAGTTTGGCTCGGTGGAAGGGATTGTGACATTAAGTGACGTCACTGAAACCATTGCCGGTAACTTACCGAACGAAGTGGAAGAGATCGACGCCCGCCATGATATTCAGAAGAATGCGGACGGTTCCTGGACGGCGAATGGTCATATGCCGCTGGAAGATCTGGTGCAATATGTGCCGTTGCCGCTGGATGAAAAACGTGAATATCACACCATTGCCGGGCTATTGATGGAATATTTGCAACGTATTCCAAAACCTGGCGAAGAAGTTCAGGTGGGGGATTATTTGCTTAAAACGTTGCAGGTGGAAAGCCATCGCGTGCAGAAGGTACAGATTATTCCGCTGCATAAGGATGGCGAGATGGAGTACGAGGTGTGATGGTATCGGCCATTTTACCCAATGCTGCGTAACGCCTTATAACTTCAGCAATGAAGCGTTGTCTGTGGTACATGGACATCACAGCGGGGGTGTGGGTCCGGCTGTAAATCGCCGAATCGTTTCCTGTAGGCCGGGGCAGCCCACATGGATGTGGGCTGAGGGCGCGTTTTACAGGGATGTTACCTCGCGCCCGTACCCGATAGCCGAAAGGAATAAGATGAGGGAACCGCGCCAGCGGCGATTTACCGCCGGGAGCCCGGGTTGCCAGGGTGGTGGCGATTGAGCCACCCTGGCACGTTCACCGGCTTGAGCGTTCCATAGTAGCGAGGAACATCAAGTGAACGGAACAGCCTTCGATCTTACATATTCAGAATATAATGGTGCCGCCACGAACGCCTGATGCGACGCTTTACGCGTCTTATCAGGCCTACAGGACAGGTCACCTGGTAACCTACATCTTCTCCAGCAACTTCTTCACATCTTTGCCATTGCGGGAATCTTTATTCCGCTCGGCCCAGTCGTTAAGACGGCGTTTTGCTTCATCCTGTAGATGTTTACGCAGTAACTGATCCACTTGCAGGCTGTAATTAAGTTGCTGCCAGTTGCCATAAACCCGCAGCGGTACTGGCGTTTCTTTGAGGAAATCAATCAGTTTGCTTTCCCCGTTCCAGCCACCCACGACCCGAATATCAAACTGGGTGTCACAGGTTTGATCTGCCAGATTCAACATGCCTTCCCCTGTCAGCGCCAGCACTGGCGATTGACCTTGCATGTCGTTTAACGTCACGACGCCATCCTTCAACGTCAAATCGGTGGTAAAGCGGTCAAGACGCGTCACGTTATCGAAGTTTTCAGCGGCCTTCACATCACCACCATTACGTTCTACCGCTTGCTGAATCATCTGCTGGAAGTTCATCCCTTCCATGCGTGTGTCGGTCATTTCGACATGTGCCTGTCCTTGCCAGTTGTGGCGGAATGCGTCGGCATCTATGTCAGCACCGGAGAAATCACCAGCCAGTGACATCTTTCCGGTCAACGAAATCGGATAGTTAAACGCCTTCAGAATGGTGCCAATCTCAACGTTTTCCAGCCGTGGCTGGAAGTTTATCCGCGGATTTATTGATGTCGCGTCCAACGTGCCCGGCAGTGAAACCTGTCCACCGTTAAGTTTGCCCTGCAGTTGAGTAATTTCCAGCAAACCCGACTTGTTGGTCATTTGCGTGGCAACATCTGTAAAATTCATTCCGCGCCAGCGCACGTTACTGGCCTGCAACAAAATATCAGCCGTAAAGCCTTGCAGTCCCTGATAGGCCGGTTCATCAATACGCGAAGAAATGACCGGGCGCGGCAACGTTGATTGGCTCTGCCCTTGCTGCGCGGCACCGTTCTCACCGTTCGCTGTTTCATTAAGGGGGATGAGGTTGTCAAGATTCAGTTGCGGGAATTGCAGTCTCAGCTGCCATTCCGGTTTCTCTGTCAACGTGACCTGTGCTTGCCCGCTCAGCGTACTGTCATTGGCGGTCAAACTAATTTGGTTAAATGAAAGACGTTTATGTGACTCCTGCCACTGGACCTGGAAACTCCCCTGCCCCTGAATACCTTGTTTTGGCAAATCGGCACCCTGCAACTGCCAGTTAATTTGTTCAATAGCCGCCGTTAAATCATGCGGATAATCAGAAGCATCCACCGTACCGTTAAGGGATATCGTGAGATCGCGCTGATCGCGATTAACCCGCCCGGAGAACTCAAATGAGCCACGATGTTGGGGATCTTGTTCCATTTGCAGGCGGATATTGCGGATTGTCACCTGCTCGTCATCTTCATGCTGGAACACCAGAACGCTGTCCGCCACCTTAAGACTGGATATATCAAACGACCATCCGCGATCGTCTGACAGATCCGGCAAGGTATTGTCGCGCGGTGCAACCGGAGCGTCTTCACTGCGCACAGCTTCCGTCTGCGGCGTCAGTTGGATCACTGCCCCCTTTAGCATCACCTGCTTAACGCTCAGTTGATGACTCAGTAGTGGTAAAAGCGCCACGTCCAGACGCATGTTGTCGGCGCGAACCAGTGGCTGGCTTGCGCCCTGGGCGGTGAGAGACATTCGCCCGGAGAGGATACTAAGCTGCGGCCAGACATGCCAACGCAGTGGCCCGTCGAGCTGCAATTGATAACCGCTACGTGCAGCAACTTGCTTGACCATATAGTCGCGGAAATCATTCGGATTCACCAGCAACACTAACGCAGATAACCCGGCCACCAGCACGACCAGGAGTATCATCAGCGTCGTCAGAAATCGTCTCATGGTATCCTCAATGGGCCTGAATTAGTCTTTATCGATTCGGCTGGCTACCGCGCCCTGCTGGTTGCGATATTTCGCATCTTCACGGCGGTTGTAAGGTCGCGCCGCCGGGCCGGAGAGCGGCTCAAAGCTCAGCGCACCAATTAACATGCCCGGACGCAGCGCCAGCGGCAGCTTACCGGAGTTGTAAAACTCCAGCACAATGCAGCCAGACCAGCCCGGATCGATACGGTGCGCGGTGACGTGCACCATCAGCCCCAGACGCGCCAGTGAAGAACGCCCGTCCAGCCAGCCCACCAGATCGGCTGGCAGCGTCACCGACTCCAGCGTCACCGCCAGCGCCAGCTCTCCTGGGTGAAGATAAAACGCCTCGCCCTCGTCGAGCACGATTTCATCGCTCATCACGCGGTCAAGCGCGGCGCTCACTTCATCTTTAGGACCGCTCAGATCGATAAACGCTGCCGTGTGACCACGGAAGGTACGAAATTTATTGCCCAGGCGCACATCCACCGTCGCGCCGTTAATACGCTCCACTGGCGGACGTGGGTTGATCGACAAACGGCCTTCATCAAGCCAGGCTTCAATATCTCGGTCACACAGACGCATGGCATTTTCTCCTTTCGAGCATCACTCCCTTAACGCCAATTACGTCAAGGGCATACCAGGTTATCACTGAACGGTACACAATTTATCAAGCTTATTCAAAGAACTGACTTATTTTCGCTTTCAATATATCGATCGCGATGCGGTTTTTCCCGCCGCGCGGCACGATAATGTCCGCATATTGTTTAGAAGGCTCAATGAATTGCAGGAACATCGGACGCACGGTTTTTTGATATTGCGCCATCACTGAATCCATTGAACGCCCACGCTCGTTAACGTCACGCTTGATGCGGCGCATCAGACAGATATCCAGCGGGGTATCAACGAAAATGGAGAAGTTAAGTTCGTCACGTAAACGCGCATCCGTCAGCAACAAAATGCCTTCGAGAATGATGACCTTCTTCGGCTCAACCGTCACCGTTTCTTTCATACGCGTATGTTCAACATAGCTGTAAACCGGCAGGTCAATTGCCGAGCCGCGTTTCAACGCTTGTAAATGCTCAAGCAACAGGCTGTGATCCATCGCGCTGGGATGGTCGTAGTTGGTCTTAACGCGTTCTTCCATCGACAGATGGCTTTGATCTTTGTAATAGCAGTCTTCGGGAATTACGCCGATGTGTTCATCACCGACTTGCTCACGTAATTCACGATAAAGGGTACTGGCAATAAGACTCTTGCCGGAAGCCGATGCGCCAGCGATACCGATAATGACGCACTGATGAGACTGATCAGTCATATATTTAGCGACCTGATTAACCTGGATGTTAGGAAGGGGGCGACGAAGCGCCAAACGCGGCAATTATAGGGATTTCATCCGCCTGATACCAGTCGAATAGCGTTGCCGCGCGCTCAGAGTTAATTGTTGACGAAGAATTCCCGGTGGCAAATTACGTTGATCAGTTTTATACAAGGTAAAAATTGTTATACGCAGTTGCGCAAATTATCCGCCTTTACGTCACTTTATGAGCAATTCGCATATAAAATGTAAAACTTTTGTACTAGCATAAACACAGAAACGAATACTGGCGACCTGGTCTTGCGGATAAAGCGGTAATGAGCAAACAATCACAGCATGTATTAATTGCCCTGCCCCACCCGCTGCTTCACCTGGTCAGTTTAGGTTTAGTCTCGTTTATCTTTACCCTTTTCTCGCTTGAGCTTTCGCAGTTTGGCACCCAACTCGCCCCACTGTGGTTCCCGACGTCCATCATGATGGTGGCGTTTTATCGCCATGCCGGGCGCATGTGGCCGGGAATTGCGCTGAGCTGCTCGCTGGGAAATATCGCCGCATCCATCCTGCTTTTTTCCACCAGCTCGCTGAACATGACCTGGACGACCATCAATATTGTTGAAGCCGTGGTCGGGGCAGTGCTGCTACGTAAATTGCTGCCGTGGTATAACCCCTTGCAAAATCTGGCTGACTGGCTGCGTCTGGCACTCGGCAGCGCCATTATTCCGCCTCTGTTGGGGGGTGTTCTGGTTGTCCTGCTGACGCCCGGAGACGATCCTCTCAGGGCATTTTTGATATGGGTACTGTCAGAATCCATCGGCGCTCTGGCACTGGTGCCGCTGGGATTGTTATTTAAACCACACTATCTGCTGCGCCATCGCAACCCAAGGTTGCTTTTTGAGTCGCTGCTCACGTTAGCTATCACGCTGACGTTAAGCTGGCTTTCGATGCTGTATCTGCCGTGGCCTTTTACTTTCATTATTGTGCTGTTGATGTGGAGCGCCGTGCGCCTGCCACGAATGGAAGCCTTTTTGATCTTCCTTACCACAGTGATGATGGTATCGCTGATGATGGCCGCGGATCCCTCTCTGCTTGCTACGCCGCGTACGTACCTGATGAGTCATATGCCGTGGCTACCGTTTTTGCTGATCCTGCTGCCCGCCAACATCATGACGATGGTGATGTATGCCTTTCGTGCGGAACGCAAACACATTTCCGAAAGCGAAACCCGCTTTCGGAACGCGATGGAATATTCCGCTATCGGCATGGCATTAGTGGGCACCGAGGGACAATGGCTGCAATCCAACAAAGCGCTCTGCCAGTTTCTCGGTTACAGTCAGGAAGAACTGCGCGGACTCACCTTTCAGCAACTGACCTGGCCGGAGGATCTCAATAAAGATCTGCAACAGGTTGAAAAGCTGATCAGCGGTGAAATAAACACCTATTCAATGGAAAAACGCTACTACAACCGCAATGGCGATGTTGTCTGGGCGTTGCTTGCCGTCTCACTGGTGCGCCACACGGATGGCACGCCGCTCTATTTTATCGCTCAGATTGAAGACATTAACGAGCTAAAACGCACCGAACAGGTGAACCAGCAACTGATGGAGCGCATCACGCTGGCTAACGAAGCGGGCGGGATTGGCATCTGGGAGTGGGAGCTAAAGCCGAATATTTTTAGCTGGGATAAGCGGATGTTCGAGCTGTATGAAATTCCTCCGCATATCAAACCGAACTGGCAGGTGTGGTACGAGTGCGTGCTGCCGGAAGATCGCCAGCACGCCGAAAAAGTGATTCGCGATTCATTGCAATCACGCTCTCCCTTTAAACTGGAATTTCGCATTACCGTGAAAGACGGCATTCGCCATATCCGCGCCCTCGCTAACCGGGTACTGAATAAAGAAGGCGAAGTCGAACGCCTGCTCGGCATTAATATGGATATGACCGAGGTTAAACAGCTTAACGAGGCATTGTTTCAGGAAAAAGAGCGCCTGCACATTACGCTGGATTCCATCGGTGAAGCCGTGGTCTGTATTAATATGGCGATGAAAATTACCTTTATGAATCCGGTGGCGGAGAAGATGAGCGGCTGGACGCAGGAAGAAGCGTTAGGTGTTCCGCTCCTGATGGTGTTGCATATTACTTTTGGCGACAACGGACCATTAATGGAGAACATTTACAGTGCCGACACCTCACGTTCCGCGATTGAACAAGATGTGGTGTTGCACTGCCGAAGCGGCGGCAGCTACGACGTGCATTACAGTATTACGCCGTTAAGTACTCTGGACGGCAGCAATATTGGTTCGGTTCTGGTGATTCAGGACGTCACCGAATCGCGCAAAATGCTGCGCCAGCTGAGCTACAGCGCCTCCCATGATGCACTGACGCATCTCGCCAATCGTGCCAGTTTTGAGAAGCAACTGCGTATCCTGCTGCAAACGGTAAACAGTACGCACCAGCGACATGCCCTGGTGTTTATCGATCTTGATCGCTTTAAAGCGGTGAATGACAGCGCCGGGCATGCGGCGGGCGACGCTTTACTGCGCGAACTGGCGTCGTTGATGCTGAGTATGCTGCGCTCCAGCGACGTGCTGGCGCGGCTCGGTGGTGATGAATTTGGTCTGCTACTGCCAGACTGCAATGTTGAAAGCGCTCGTTTTATCGCTACACGCATTATCAGTGCTGTGAATGACTATCACTTTATATGGGAAGGACGTGTGCATCGGGTAGGTGCCAGTGCCGGGATTACCTTGATTGATGACAACAATCATCAGGCAGCTGAAGTGATGTCGCAGGCTGATATCGCCTGTTATGCCTCCAAAAATGGTGGCCGGGGCCGGGTGACGATTTACGAACCGCAGCAAGCTGCCGCACATAGCGAACGGGCGGCGATATCGCTTGATGAACAGTGGCGGATGATTAAAGAGAATCAGTTGATGATGATCGCCCACGGCATCGCTTCGCCACGGCTCCCGGAAGCAAGTAATTTGTGGCTGATTTCACTTAAGCTCTGGAGTTGCGAAAGCGAGATTATTGATGAACAAACATTTCGTCGTAGCTTCAGCGATCCGGCACTTAGCCATGCTCTTGACCAACGGGTATGCCACGATTTTTTCCAGCAGGCCGCAAAAGCGGTTGCCAGTAAAGGCTTAAGCATCGCCCTGCCCCTTTCCGTTGCTGGTTTGGGTAGCGCCACGCTGGTGAATGAACTGCTTGAGCAGCTGGAAAATAGCCCTCTACCAGCACGGTTATTACATCTGATTATTCCGGCAGAAGCGATTTTCGATCACGCAGAAAGCGTGCAAAAACTGCGGCTGGCGGGATGTCGGATCGTATTCAGTCAGGTGGGCCGAGATCTGCAAATCTTCAACTCGCTGAAAGCAAATATGGCAGATTACCTGCTACTTGATGGTGAGTTATGCGCCAACGTGCAGGGTAATTTGATGGATGAGATGCTGATTACGATTATTCAGGGGCACGCTCAGCGACTCGGGATGAAAACTATCGCCGGGCCAGTCGTTTTACCCTTAGTGATGGATACGCTTTCGGGCATCGGCGTCGATCTGATTTATGGTGATGTGATTGCCAATGCCCAACCGCTGGATTTGCTGGTGAATAGCAGTTATTTCGCGATTAACTAAGGGAGCGTTTGCCCATTGCCTGATGCGACGCTAACGCGTCTTATCAGGCCTACAAATCGCTCATTCCCCAGGCCGGATAAGGCGCTCGCACCGCATCCGGCAACCAACGTCATGCTTCGTCTGGTTGCCAGCCTTCCGTATACCAGATATGCAACAGCGCATAAGAACGCCAGGGTTTCCAGCGCTCGGCATAACGGCGGATTTGTGCCGGTGTCATTCCCGGAAATCGCTGTTTAATCAGATAATCATCCGGCAGAAAAACATCTTTCGCCTGCCAGCCACGCAAAGCAAAATAATTTGCCGTCCAGCGCCCGATACCCGGAAAGGTTTGCAGCGTTTTCATCGCTTGTTCTACGTCGCCCGGTATTGTCATTGGTAAGGTGCCCTCCAGCGCCGCATTTGCCAGATGAATCAGCGCCTCTGCCCGTTTCAACGGCATACCTAACGCTTTTAATGCCTGCGGGTCGGCTACTGCCAGCCGCTGAGGCGTGGGGAAGCAGACATAATCCGGAAAATCATCCAGCCGTTCGCCATAAAGCTGTACCACTTTGGCAGTCAATTTTGCCGCCATCGCCACGCTCACCAGTTGGCCTAAAATCGCCCGCACGCCCTGCTCAAAAGCGTCAACACAACCAGGTAAACGCAATCCTGGCCGCGCCGCGCCTAACTTGCCCAACGCACCGTTAACAATCTGCGGGTTACATTGCAGATCAAACAGGCGGCTCATTTTCGCCAGACACTCAGCGGCAACAGGTTCTAAACCTACACTTAAATTTATGTGCAGAGTATGGCGGGCTATATCCGGAATAGCAGTCACCACGCCGCGATATTCGCCCACCGTCAGACTACGGGCATAATAATCGTCCGCAACCGTTTCAACACCGCTCACCGCACGGGCGGCGAGAAATCCCAACATCCACGACCAGTCATACGGCGGCTGCCAGTTCAGGGTATACATCGCATCTCCTTTTTAATCCGCTTTCAGCATAAACGTTATTCAGACGCTACGCTTTGCTTTCATATTCCGGTTGTCGCGACGGCAACATTTCGCTAAAGTCACGCCCCTTCTTCACCGGCATGGGGATTATTTCGTGTTTATTGGTTTTGATTACGGTACAGCAAACTGTTCAGTGGCGGTCATGCGCGACGGTAAACCGCATTTGCTAAAAATGGAAAACGACAGCACGCTGCTGCCTTCAATGCTTTGCGCGCCAACGCGTGAAGCGGTAAGCGAATGGCTGTACCGCCATCATGATGTTCCGGCAGACGACGATGAAACGCAGGCGCTGTTGCGTCGGGCGATTCGTTATAACCGCGAAGAAGATATCGATGTCACGGCGAAAAGCGTGCAGTTCGGTCTTTCTTCACTGGCACAATACATTGATGATCCGGAAGAAGTGTGGTTTGTGAAATCACCAAAATCGTTCCTCGGTGCCAGCGGCTTAAAACCGCAGCAGGTAGCGCTGTTTGAGGATCTGGTCTGCGCAATGATGTTGCACATTCGCCAACAGGCGCAGGCGCAGCTGCCGGAGGCAATTACTCAGGCGGTGATTGGTCGCCCGATCAACTTCCAGGGGCTGGGCGGTGATGAAGCAAACACCCAGGCGCAAGGGATTCTGGAACGCGCGGCGAAGCGTGCCGGGTTTAAGGATGTGGTATTCCAGTACGAGCCGGTCGCGGCTGGGCTGGATTACGAAGCCACCTTGCAGGAAGAAAAACGGGTGCTGGTAGTGGATATCGGCGGTGGTACGACTGACTGTTCATTGCTGCTGATGGGGCCGCAATGGCGTTCGCGTCTCGATCGTGAAGCCAGCCTCCTGGGTCATAGTGGTTGCCGTATTGGTGGTAACGATCTGGATATCGCACTGGCGTTTAAGAACCTGATGCCGTTACTGGGCATGGGGGGTGAAACCGAAAAAGGCATCGCCCTGCCGATTCTGCCGTGGTGGAATGCGGTTGCCATCAACGACGTACCTGCGCAAAGTGATTTCTACAGTAGTGCCAACGGTCGTCTGCTTAACGATCTGGTACGCGATGCCCGCGAACCGGAAAAAGTGGCCCTGTTACAGAAAGTCTGGCGTCAGCGTTTAAGCTATCGCCTGGTACGTAGCGCAGAAGAGAGCAAAATTGCGCTTTCAAGCGTAGCGGAAACCCGCGCCTCACTGCCGTTTATCAGCGATGAACTGGCTACGCTGATTAGCCAGCAAGGGCTGGAAAGCGCCCTCAACCAGCCACTGGCGCGGATTCTGGAACAGGTGCAACTGGCGCTGGATAACGCCCAGGAAAAACCGGATGTTATCTATCTGACCGGCGGTAGCGCCCGTTCGCCGCTGATTAAAAAAGCGCTGGCAGAACAGTTGCCGGGCATTCCGATTGCAGGCGGCGATGACTTTGGCTCCGTCACCGCCGGGCTGGCACGCTGGGCGGAAGTGGTGTTTCGTTAATTGAAAAATGGCTCAGCAACGGCTTAAATCTGCCTGCGCCTGAGCCAGTTTTTCTGCCGCCTGACGTAACGGTTCCATCAACGGCATGGTCCGTGCTGGAGCTTGAAGGCGGAATCGCTGCAACTCTGTCGCACCGACAGTCAGCGCCGATTCCAGCCGATGTCGTTTGGCGGCCATTTTTGCCATTACCGCTTGTCTGTCTGCAGGCGTTACCGCTTCATTCGGCCTGAAAACAAAACGGCGTTCGCAACTCGCTTTCCAGTCGATAACCGCCTGGGTCAGATGATCACCAAAACCCCTAACTTGCTTAACGCTCCGTCGGGTAACGTCCGCTGCTGTTTCAATACCAAAGGACCGTAACGCCGCTTTACGCGCAGGGCCAACGCCGGGAATAGAGGCAACATCAATAAAAAATCCCTCCAGAAACTTCTGCTTCTGCCGTTCCCTTGCGGTGTCGTGAAGTGCTGCCAGAGCGCGTTTCTCTTCTTCCGGTAACCCGAGAATTTCGTCCTTCATTTTTTCGAGCATCGCCCGTTTGGCGATAAAACCTTCCAGCCCGCCCAACTGCTGGATCTGGCTGACTAAATGGTCATAGTCCATTTTCGCACGATTAAATGCCTCACGGCGTTGCTGTATTTCTGCTTTGTACGCTTTACTTGTCAGGCTGCCAATAATCCAGATAGCCGCCAGCACAGGAATCAAAATAATATAACGCGGTTCTGCCTGAAGGCCGCAAAGCAACAGCGATAACGCTGACAGTGCGATCTCAATCAGAATGATGTATTCGCGCCGTAACAGGCCTGAAGGAAGCAGCCTGCCAGTCGGTTGGAAATGATCGGGTAATGGCAGTTGCAATGCTGGCGGTGCTACTGATGCCATCACCATCGCCCAGACTCTCGCCAGCACAAAATCACCGCCGGTGGTAATGACCTCTTCGCCGAGATCAATAAAATAGATAACGCCTTGATTATCCAGCGCACACCACGGGCAGTCAGCCAAATGAGCGGGGTAAACATGCATTGCCGAAACGGTACATTTCTTTAACTGTTGGCGTAGTAAATCAAGTGCCGCTACCCACGCTTTTGCCGTCGGACGCCCGGTTGCCACGCCACTTTCCGTGAATGCCTGCTGAAACATGGCTTCAACATCGCCCGGTAACATCGACAGCGGAATCGATCGTGGCGGCGGTTTTAAACCACGTCGCTGATTATCTGACGCGTAGGCATAACGGAAATGGGCAATATCCGTCTCCAGCGCATTACCCGCATCAGAGATAAGCGGTACACCGGAATAAGGATGCCGCCCACCAAACAAGACGTGAAATATCAGCAACGCAAGGCCAAAATTATCGTGATTTTCTGTGCGTTCAAAGCCGACAAATGATGGCATGGTTTGCAGCTCTGGCGGCGTAAAATGCGACACGCCGACTTCGCATAAATGCAGCGTGCCATTGGCATTAATCTGAAAGGAGTCGCTATCAATCATCACCACTTTGCTGTCGCGACCTACCATAAAGCTGTTCTGGTTTACGTCACCCACGACGTGCCCGTGCTCGTGAACCGTAGCAAAAGATGAAGCAATATTGCGCGCAACATAGAGTAGAAAATCCCACGCACAATGAGGGTAACTCTGGCGACGATGTGCCGGGCTATAGATCATATGAATCGGTTCTTTACCAGAAACTTTTGGCATCATAAAACCGATAACTTTTCCGCCTCGTCCACCGTGAAGCGTTGCCTGCGGCCAGGCGACATAATTCAACAACTGCGCGTCAGCTGTCGCAGCCATAAAGGCAAGTTTGTCCTGTTTTAAGGCGGGAGGCGGCGTGTGATAAATCTTGGCGACGCTCTCGACAAACTCCTCGATATCATAAACCGCACCTTCGCCGCCTTTGCCCAGTTCACGGCCTGGCGTAACGCACTCACCAGTAGCAGTATATAAAGTGGGTTTCATGGTAACCACAGCGCCAGTGCCAACGTTTTATCATCATCCGTACGCTCGTTTACCGCCGGGCTGGACAAAAACTGCTTTAACAATTCAGGTAATAAATCGAGTTGTTCCTGCGTTGCTGACGCCAGTCCATTGAAAAACGGGGTAAAGAAAGGCATATGCGGAGAATTATCCAGCATATTTAACACCAGTCGCTGAATACCATCCGTAAATGCTGCAACTTTGTGCGCACGCTCAGTGCTGGTGAAAGTATCCAGTCTGGAAACGGCATCTTCATCAGTAATGAAGTGCGTCATATTGGCATATTCCCCCACCATCGGCGTGAGCGGCAGTTGCAAACCGTGACCCAAATCTACCACCACGCCGCCATCGCCAATCTGCATAATCAAGGTGCCATTAGCTGATGAAATCAATCCCAAAAACGTGCAGGCAAAATCGCGAACCGCTAATTCTTTGGCTTCCGCCTCGGCAAAAAGTCGCTGACGAATGGTCAGCACAATGTCCGTTGCGAGGACATCATTAAGCCCCAATTCCCCGCCCTGCACTTTTTGCGACATATAAGCCATCGCTTCATTGACGGCGAGCATCGCACCTTCGCCTCCCTGCGAGGCGCTACCTGCGCCATCAGCGACAAATACCGACAATAATGGCTGCTGGTCATTTAGCCAGGCAACCTGTATCTGGCAGGCATCCTGGCAAGGCAAGTCCGCACTGATGTGCGACGTTCCAACGGCTGATGCATAGACCAGTCGCCAGCTCACACTGATGTCCAGCCTTTTGGCGCTTCCAGCACAACTTCCGTTCCCGGCGTGGAGCGGGAAACCGAACGCAGCGAACTGGATAACCAGCTAAACAGTTCACGGAATTGTAATCCCTGCAGTGGCAAAGGCTGACGAACGCTGATTTGTGCCAGCGTCTTCATATCCGCCCCCTGAACGCCGATGGTAAAGAAGGCAAACTTCTTATCTTCTTCCCCCTGAAACACTTTGTTGGCGGCAGCCTGCCACTCATCGGTTGGTGTACCATCGGTGATCAGGAAAATCCACGGACGATAATAGGAAATACCATTGGCACGATATTCACGTTTCCGCTCCTCAACCATATCCAGGGCTTTGGTAATGGCAGAGCCCATTGGTGTATCGCCCTGGGCAAACAGGATGGGCGGGAAAAAATTAGCGGCGCTGGTAAAGGGTTGTTCCACATGCACCGGGCCGAACGTCACAATGCCGAGTTCCACTCTTTTTAAGGCCAGCGAATCGGCAAGCAGCTCATCGCGAAAGGTAACCAATCCGGCGTTAAGTTCATTAATGGGTCTACCGTTCATAGAACCAGAAACATCCAGCAGCAAAATGCAGGGGCAACGTGGTTCCGGGTTACTGGCAAAATCGCTGGTGGCAAACGTGATTTGTTCGCTCATAAGAAATCCTTTCTTAGAGAATTATTGAGGTCCGGTATCATACCGACTGCAATAATGAAATAAGAGCAAACGAAGAAACTTTCAGAATTAGGCCCGGCGGCGCAGAAGATTTTGCTATTCGCCTCGCAAGAACGTGGGCTTACAGATTGACAACAAGGGTTGAGTGACATAATTTCAGGAGTGAGGGTAGAGCGGGGTTTCCCCCGCCCTGGTAGTCTTAGTATGCTGGGTAGCTAATGACTAAGAGCACCACGATGATGAGTAGCTTCATCATGACCCTTTCCTTATTTAAGGCCCCTTCCTCGGGAGGGGCTTTCCCGTTTCAGCGTCCCGCTGAAATCTTCGGCTTACCTCCTTTCGCCCTGTATGCAGTCTATCGCTGACTTGCGGATAAAATAGTTTCAAGTGTGATTATTGCGTAACGACTCGCAAAGAATATTTGCTGGCAGGATCGCAGACTGCAAAGTCTGCGGATTGACAATTGGACCGTGAAGGCATACTTTCAGGAATGAGGGTTGAGCGGGGTTTCCCCCGCCCTGGTAGTCTTAGTAAGCCGGGAAGCTTATGACTAAGAGCACCACGATGATGATCCACTTCATCATGACCCTTTCCTTATTTATGGCCCCTTCCTCGGGAGGGGCTTTCCCGTTTCAGCGTCCCGCTGAAATCGTCGACTTATCTCCTTTCGCCATGCAAGCAGTCTATCGCTAACGCGTAGATAAAATAGTTTCATGTGTTATTACTGGATGCGTGCTCGCAAAAGTGCCCGTCATTCAGACGATTCCCGACAGTGTTTCATAATTCCTCCATTTTTCTCCCTTATTGGCTGGCTACACTAGTATCATTCCGCGAAACGTTTCAGGAAGAGAAACTCTTAACGATGAAAGGCAGTTATAAATCCCGTTGGGTAATCGTAATCGTGGTGGTTATCGCCGCCATCGCCGCATTCTGGTTCTGGCAAGGCCGCAATGACTCCCAGAGTGCAGCCCCTGGGGCGACGAAACAAGCGCAGCAATCGCCAGCGGGTGGTCGCCGTGGTATGCGTGCCGGCCCATTAGCTCCTGTTCAGGCGGCGACCGCAGTAGAACAGGCTGTTCCACGTTACCTCACCGGGCTTGGCACCATTACCGCCGCTAATACTGTTACGGTGCGCAGCCGCGTGGACGGTCAACTGATGGCGTTACATTTCCAGGAAGGCCAGCAGGTCAAAGCAGGCGATTTACTGGCAGAAATTGACCCAAGCCAGTTCAAAGTTGCATTAGCACAAGCCCAGGGCCAACTGGCAAAAGATAAAGCCACGCTTGCCAACGCCCGCCGTGACCTGGCGCGTTATCAACAACTGGCAAAAACCAATCTCGTATCTCGTCAGGAACTGGATGCCCAACAGGCGCTGGTCAGTGAAACCGAAGGCACCATTAAGGCTGATGAAGCAAGCGTCGCCAGCGCGCAGTTGCAACTCGACTGGAGCCGTATCACCGCACCAGTTGATGGTCGCGTTGGTCTCAAGCAGGTTGATGTTGGTAACCAAATCTCCAGTGGTGATACCACCGGGATTGTGGTGATCACCCAAACACATCCTATCGATTTGCTCTTTACCCTGCCTGAAAGCGATATCGCCACCGTTGTGCAGGCGCAAAAAGCCGGAAAACCGCTGGTGGTAGAAGCCTGGGATCGCACCAACTCGAAGAAATTAAGTGAAGGCACACTGTTAAGCCTTGATAACCAAATCGATGCCACTACCGGTACGATTAAAGTGAAAGCACGCTTTAATAATCAGGATGATGCGCTGTTTCCCAATCAGTTTGTTAACGCGCGCATGTTAGTCGACACCGAACAAAACGCCGTGGTGATCCCAACCGCCGCCCTGCAAATGGGCAACGAAGGCCATTTTGTCTGGGTGCTGAATAGCGAAAACAAGGTCAGCAAACATCTGGTGACACCAGGCATTCAGGACAGTCAGAAAGTGGTGATCCGCGCAGGTATTTCTGCGGGCGACCGCGTAGTGACGGACGGCATTGATCGCCTGACCGAAGGGGCGAAAGTGGAAGTGGTGGAAGCCCAGAGCGCCACTACTCCGGAAGAAAAAGCCGCCAGCCGCGAAGACACGAAAAAAGGAGCACGCTCCTGATGCAGGTGTTACCCCCGAGCAGCACAGGCGGCCCGTCGCGCCTGTTTATTATGCGTCCTGTCGCCACCACGCTGCTGATGGTGGCGATCTTACTCGCCGGGATTATCGGTTATCGGGCCCTGCCCGTTTCGGCGCTGCCGGAAGTGGACTATCCAACCATTCAGGTGGTCACGCTTTATCCAGGTGCGAGCCCGGATGTCATGACCTCTGCCGTTACCGCGCCTCTCGAACGCCAGTTCGGGCAGATGTCTGGCCTGAAACAGATGTCGTCGCAAAGTTCCGGCGGTGCGTCAGTTATCACTTTACAGTTCCAGCTAACATTACCGCTCGATGTCGCCGAGCAGGAAGTGCAGGCCGCGATTAACGCTGCCACTAACCTGCTACCGAGCGATCTGCCTAACCCGCCGGTTTACAGCAAAGTGAACCCGGCAGATCCACCGATCATGACGCTCGCTGTCACCTCAACCGCCATGCCGATGACCCAGGTGGAAGATATGGTGGAAACCCGCGTCGCGCAGAAAATCTCGCAGATTTCCGGCGTCGGGCTGGTCACACTTTCCGGCGGGCAGCGTCCGGCTGTTCGCGTCAAACTTAACGCTCAGGCGATTGCCGCCCTCGGTCTGACCAGCGAAACCGTGCGCACCGCTATTACTGGCGCTAACGTTAACTCGGCTAAAGGTAGTCTCGACGGCCCTTCCCGCGCGGTCACGCTTTCCGCGAACGACCAGATGCAATCCGCCGAAGAGTATCGCCAGCTAATCATCGCCTACCAGAACGGCGCACCGATTCGTCTGGGCGATGTCGCAACCGTAGAGCAAGGAGCAGAAAACAGCTGGCTCGGCGCGTGGGCGAACAAAGAACAGGCCATTGTGATGAATGTTCAGCGCCAGCCCGGTGCTAACATTATCTCCACCGCCGACAGCATCCGGCAGATGCTACCACAGCTCACCGAGAGTCTGCCGAAATCGGTGAAGGTGACGGTACTTTCTGACCGTACCACCAATATCCGCGCATCGGTCGACGATACCCAGTTTGAGCTGATGATGGCTATCGCGCTGGTAGTCATGATTATCTACCTGTTTTTGCGCAATATTCCGGCGACCATCATTCCCGGTGTTGCTGTACCGCTGTCGTTAATCGGCACCTTTGCGGTCATGGTGTTTCTCGATTTTTCAATCAATAACCTGACGTTGATGGCGTTAACTATCGCCACCGGATTCGTGGTCGATGACGCCATCGTGGTGATCGAAAACATTTCCCGCTATATCGAAAAAGGCGAAAAACCGTTGGCGGCGGCGCTCAAAGGCGCGGGTGAAATCGGCTTTACCATTATCTCGCTGACCTTCTCGCTGATTGCGGTATTGATCCCCCTGCTGTTTATGGGCGATATCGTCGGGCGACTGTTCCGCGAATTTGCTATTACCCTGGCAGTCGCGATTTTGATCTCAGCGGTGGTGTCGCTGACCCTGACACCGATGATGTGCGCGCGGATGCTCAGCCAGGAGTCGCTGCGTAAACAGAACCGCTTCTCCCGTGCCTCGGAGAAAATGTTCGACAGGATAATCGCCGCCTATGGTCGTGGACTGGCGAAAGTGCTGAATCATCCGTGGCTGACCTTAAGCGTGGTGCTCAGCACGCTGCTGCTTAGCGTGCTGCTGTGGGTGTTCATTCCGAAAGGTTTCTTCCCGGTGCAGGACAACGGCATTATTCAGGGCACTTTGCAGGCACCGCAATCCAGCTCCTTTGCCAATATGGCCCAGCGGCAACGCCAGGTCGCGGACGTGATTTTGCAGGATCCGGCAGTGCAAAGTTTGACCTCATTTGTTGGCGTTGATGGCACTAACCCGTCGCTGAACAGTGCGCGTTTACAGATCAATCTCAAACCACTGGATGAACGAGATGACCGGGTGCAAAAAGTCATCGCCCGTCTGCAAACGGCGGTGGATAAAGTGCCGGGCGTCGATCTCTTCCTGCAACCAACGCAGGACCTGACTATTGATACTCAGGTCAGCCGCACCCAGTACCAGTTTACCTTGCAGGCCACGTCACTGGATGCGCTCAGTACCTGGGTGCCACAGTTGATGGAAAAACTCCAGCAGCTGCCACAGCTTTCTGATGTCTCCAGCGACTGGCAGGACAAAGGGCTGGTGGCGTATGTCAATGTCGACAGGGACAGCGCCAGCCGTCTGGGGATCAGCATGGCGGATGTCGATAACGCCCTGTACAACGCGTTTGGTCAGCGACTGATTTCCACTATTTATACTCAGGCTAACCAGTATCGCGTGGTGCTGGAACACAACACCGAAAATACCCCAGGCCTCGCGGCGCTGGATACCATTCGCCTGACCAGCAGCGACGGTGGCGTGGTGCCGTTAAGCTCAATTGCCAAAATTGAGCAGCGTTTTGCGCCGCTTTCCATCAACCATCTGGATCAGTTCCCGGTAACGACTATCTCCTTTAACGTGCCGGATAACTATTCGCTGGGCGATGCGGTGCAAGCGATTATGGACACAGAGAAGACGCTGAATCTGCCGGTGGATATCACCACGCAGTTCCAGGGCAGCACCCTCGCCTTCCAGTCGGCGCTGGGCAGCACTGTCTGGCTGATTGTCGCGGCGGTGGTGGCGATGTATATCGTGCTCGGCATTCTGTACGAGAGCTTTATTCACCCGATCACCATTCTCTCGACGCTACCCACCGCAGGGGTCGGCGCGCTGCTGGCGTTAATGATTGCCGGTAGCGAACTGGATGTGATTGCCATTATCGGCATTATTTTGCTGATCGGTATCGTGAAGAAGAACGCCATCATGATGATCGACTTCGCGCTGGCTGCTGAGCGCGAGCAAGGCATGTCGCCGCGCGAAGCTATTTACCAGGCTTGTCTGTTGCGTTTTCGTCCGATCCTGATGACCACTCTGGCGGCTCTGCTTGGTGCGCTGCCGCTGATGTTGAGTACCGGGGTCGGCGCGGAACTGCGCCGTCCGTTAGGTATCGGCATGGTCGGCGGTCTGATTGTCAGCCAGGTGCTGACGCTGTTTACCACGCCGGTGATTTATCTGCTGTTCGACCGTCTGGCATTGTGGACCAAAAGCCGCTTTGCCCGTCATGAAGAGGAGGCGTAAGTGAAGTTTTTTGCCCTCTTCATTTACCGCCCTGTGGCGACGATTTTACTGTCGGTCGCCATTACCCTGTGCGGCATACTGGGTTTCCGTATGCTGCCAGTCGCCCCGCTGCCGCAGGTCGATTTTCCGGTGATCATGGTCAGCGCCTCGCTGCCCGGTGCGTCACCAGAAACAATGGCGTCTTCCGTTGCCACGCCGCTGGAGCGTTCACTTGGGCGCATTGCCGGAGTCAGCGAAATGACCTCCAGCAGTTCGCTCGGCAGCACGCGCATTATTTTGCAGTTTGATTTTGACCGGGATATCAACGGCGCAGCGCGCGATGTGCAGGCGGCGATCAACGCCGCGCAAAGTCTGCTACCCAGCGGGATGCCCAGCCGTCCGACCTATCGCAAAGCGAACCCGTCGGATGCGCCAATAATGATCCTGACGCTGACGTCCGATACTTATTCGCAGGGTGAACTGTACGATTTCGCCTCGACGCAGTTGGCTCCGACGATTTCGCAAATCGACGGTGTCGGTGATGTCGATGTTGGCGGCAGCTCGCTGCCCGCCGTACGCGTCGGGCTGAATCCGCAGGCGCTGTTTAATCAGGGCGTGTCGCTGGACGACGTACGCACCGCCATCAGCAATGCCAACGTGCGTAAACCGCAGGGGGCGCTGGAAGATGGTACTCACCGCTGGCAGATCCAGACTAACGATGAACTGAAAACCGCCGCTGAATATCAGCCGCTAATTATTCATTACAACAACGGCGGCGCGGTTCGTCTGGGCGATGTGGCGACGGTGACCGACTCAGTACAGGATGTGCGCAACGCCGGGATGACCAACGCCAAACCGGCTATTTTGCTGATGATCCGCAAGCTGCCGGAAGCCAACATTATCCAGACGGTAGACAGCATCCGCGCCCGTCTGCCGGAATTACAATCCACCATCCCGGCAGCAATTGATCTGCAAATTGCCCAGGATCGCTCCCCTACTATCCGCGCGTCGCTGGAAGAGGTTGAGCAGACGCTGGTAATCTCAGTTGCACTGGTGATTCTGGTGGTGTTTTTGTTCCTGCGTTCGGGTCGCGCCACCATTATTCCCGCCGTTGCGGTGCCGGTTTCGCTGATTGGTACGTTTGCGGCGATGTACCTGTGTGGTTTCAGTCTCAATAATCTTTCGTTAATGGCGCTCACCATCGCCACTGGCTTTGTGGTGGATGACGCCATCGTGGTGCTGGAAAACATTGCCCGTCATCTGGAAGCGGGGATGAAACCGCTACAGGCCGCGCTACAAGGTACTCGCGAAGTCGGCTTTACGGTGCTGTCGATGAGTCTGTCACTGGTGGCGGTGTTCCTGCCGCTGCTGTTGATGGGCGGATTGCCGGGTCGCCTGTTACGCGAGTTTGCCGTGACGCTTTCTGTCGCCATTGGTATTTCGCTGCTGGTTTCCCTGACGTTAACGCCGATGATGTGCGGCTGGATGCTAAAAGCCAGCAAGCCGCGCGAGCAAAAGCGACTGCGTGGCTTTGGTCGCATGTTGGTAGCCCTGCAACAAGGCTATGGCAAGTCGCTGAAATGGGTGCTCAATCATACCCGTCTGGTGGGCGTTGTGCTGCTTGGCACCATTGCGCTGAATATCTGGCTGTATATCTCGATCCCGAAAACCTTCTTCCCGGAGCAGGACACCGGCGTACTGATGGGTGGGATACAGGCTGACCAGAGTATTTCGTTTCAGGCGATGCGCGGTAAGTTGCAGGGCTTCATGAAAATTATCCGTGACGATCCGGCGGTGGATAATGTCACCGGCTTTACCGGCGGTTCACGGGTGAACAGTGGAATGATGTTTATCACCCTTAAACCACGCGGCGAGCGGAGCGAAACGGCCCAACAGATTATCGATCGCTTGCGTAAAAAACTGGCTAAAGAACCGGGAGCGAATCTGTTCCTGATGGCGGTACAGGATATTCGCGTTGGCGGACGTCAGGCTAACGCCAGTTACCAGTACACGTTGTTATCCGACGACCTGGCGGCACTGCGCGAATGGGAGCCGAAAATCCGCAAAAAACTGGCGACATTGCCAGAGCTGGCTGATGTTAACTCCGATCAGGAAGATAATGGCGCGGAGATGAACCTTATTTACGATCGCGACACCATGGCGCGATTGGGAATTGACGTGCAAGCCGCCAACAGCCTGTTAAATAACGCCTTCGGTCAGCGGCAAATCTCGACCATTTACCAGCCGATGAACCAGTACAAAGTGGTGATGGAAGTGGATCCGCGCTATACCCAGGACATCAGTGCACTGGAAAAAATGTTCGTTATCAATAACGAAGGAAAAGCGATCCCGCTGTCATATTTCGCTAAATGGCAACCGGCGAACGCTCCACTGTCGGTGAATCATCAGGGATTATCGGCGGCCTCGACCATTTCGTTCAACCTGCCGACCGGGAAATCGCTCTCGGACGCCAGTGCGGCGATCGATCGCGCAATGACCCAACTTGGTGTGCCTTCGACGGTGCGCGGCAGTTTTGCCGGAACAGCGCAGGTGTTCCAGGAGACGATGAACTCACAGGTGATCCTGATTATCGCCGCCATCGCCACGGTATATATCGTACTGGGTATCCTTTACGAGAGTTATGTGCATCCACTGACGATTCTCTCCACCCTACCTTCGGCGGGCGTCGGAGCGCTGTTGGCGCTGGAGCTGTTCAATGCCCCGTTCAGCCTAATTGCGCTGATAGGGATCATGTTATTAATCGGCATCGTGAAGAAAAACGCCATTATGATGGTCGATTTTGCGCTTGAAGCCCAACGGCACGGTAACCTGACGCCGCAGGAAGCTATTTTCCAGGCCTGTCTGCTGCGTTTTCGCCCGATTATGATGACTACCCTGGCGGCGCTGTTTGGTGCGCTGCCGCTGGTATTGTCGGGCGGTGACGGCTCGGAGTTGCGGCAACCATTGGGGATCACCATTGTCGGCGGTCTGGTCATGAGCCAGCTTCTGACGCTGTATACCACGCCGGTGGTGTATCTCTTTTTCGACCGTCTGCGGCTGCGTTTTTCGCGTAAACCTAAACAAGCGGTAACCGAGTAAATGACAGATCTTCCCGACAGCACCCGCTGGCAATTGTGGATTGTGGCTTTCGGCTTCTTTATGCAGTCGCTGGACACCACCATCGTTAACACCGCGCTTCCCTCAATGGCGCAAAGCCTCGGGGAAAGTCCGTTGCATATGCACATGGTCATTGTCTCTTATGTACTGACCGTGGCGGTGATGCTGCCCGCCAGCGGCTGGCTGGCGGACAAAGTCGGCGTGCGCAATATTTTCTTTACCGCCATCGTGCTGTTTACTCTCGGTTCACTGTTTTGCGCGCTTTCCGGCACGCTGAACGAACTGTTGCTGGCACGCGCGTTACAGGGCGTTGGCGGCGCGATGATGGTGCCGGTCGGCAGGTTGACGGTGATGAAAATCGTACCGCGCGAGCAATATATGGCGGCGATGACCTTTGTCACGCTGCCCGGTCAGGTCGGGCCGCTGCTTGGCCCGGCGCTCGGCGGTCTGCTGGTGGAGTACGCATCGTGGCACTGGATCTTTTTGATCAACATTCCGGTGGGAATTATTGGCGCGATCGCCACACTGATGTTAATGCCGAACTACACCATGCAGACGCGGCGCTTTGATCTCTCCGGCTTTCTGTTGCTGGCGGTTGGCATGGCGGTATTAACTCTGGCGCTGGACGGCAGTAAAGGTACAGGTTTATCGCCGCTGGCGATTGCTGGCCTGGTCGCGGTTGGCGTGGTAGCACTGGTGCTTTATCTGCTGCACGCCCAAAATAACAACCGCGCCCTGTTCAGTCTGAAACTGTTCCGCACTCGTACCTTTTCGCTGGGCCTGGCGGGGAGCTTTGCCGGACGTATTGGCAGTGGCATGTTGCCCTTTATGACACCGGTTTTCCTGCAAATTGGTCTCGGTTTCTCGCCGTTTCATGCCGGACTGATGATGATCCCGATGGTACTCGGCAGCATGGGAATGAAGCGAATTGTGGTACAGGTAGTGAATCGCTTTGGTTATCGTCGGGTACTGGTGGCGACCACGCTGGGCCTGTCGCTGGTCACCCTGTTGTTTATGACTACCGCTCTGCTGGGCTGGTACTACGTTTTGCCGTTCGTCCTGTTTTTACAAGGAATGGTCAACTCGACACGTTTCTCCTCCATGAACACCCTGACGCTGAAAGATCTCCCGGACAACCTGGCGAGCAGCGGCAACAGTCTGCTGTCGATGATTATGCAATTGTCGATGAGTATTGGCGTCACCATCGCCGGGCTGTTGCTGGGACTTTTTGGTTCGCAGCATGTCAGCGTCGACAGCGGCACCACACAAACCGTCTTTATGTACACCTGGCTTAGCATGGCGTTTATCATCGCCCTTCCGGCGTTTGTCTTTGCCAGAGTGCCGAGCGATACGCATCAAAATGTCGCTATTTCGCGGCGAAAAAGGAGCGCGCAATGAAGTTCTGGCGACCCGGTATTACCGGCAAACTGTTTCTGGCGATTTTCGCCACCTGCATTGTCTTATTGATCACGATGCACTGGGCGGTACGTATCAGTTTTGAGCGCGGCTTTATCGATTACATCAAGCATGGTAATGAACAACGGCTGCAAATGCTCGGCGATGCGCTTGGTGAGCAGTACGCCCAGCACGGGAACTGGCGCTTCCTGCGTAATAACGATCGCTTTGTATTTCAGATCCTACGTTCACTGGAGCATGATAACAACGAAGATAAGCCCGGCCCCGGTATGCCGCCACACGGCTGGCGCACACAATTTTGGGTGGTTGATCAAAACAACAAAGTGCTGGTTGGCCCGCGAGCACCAGTTCCACCCGACGGCACACGGCGGCCCATTATGGTCAATGGTGCGGAAGTTGGCGCGGTGATCGCCTCCCCTGTTGAACGACTGACCCGTAATACTGATATCAATTTTGACAGACAACAGCGGCAAACCAGTTGGCTGATTGTGGCTTTATCTACCTTATTAGCGGCGCTGGCGACATTCCCACTGGCGCGCGGTTTGCTGGCTCCGGTAAAACGACTGGTGGATGGCACGCACAAACTGGCAGCGGGTGATTTCACTACTCGCGTAGCCCCCACCAGCGAAGATGAGTTGGGCAGACTGGCAGAGGATTTCAATCAACTCGCCAGCACACTGGAGAAAAACCAGCAGATGCGCCGCGATTTTATGGCCGATATTTCTCATGAACTGCGCACGCCTTTAGCAGTACTGCGCGGCGAACTGGAAGCCATTCAGGATGGTGTGCGTAAATTCACGCCGGAGACGCTGGCTTCTTTACAGGCAGAAGTCGGTACACTGACAAAACTGGTTGACGATCTCCATCAGTTGTCGATGTCTGATGAAGGCGCTCTCGCCTATCAAAAAGCACCGGTAGATTTGATCCCACTGCTGGAAGTGGCGGGAGGCGCATTTCGCGAACGATTCGCCAGCCGTGGCCTGAAATTGCAATTTTCCCTGCCAGACAGTATTACCGTATTTGGCGATCGCGATCGTTTAATGCAGTTGTTCAATAACTTACTGGAAAACAGCCTGCGCTACACTGACAGCGGCGGCAGCCTGAAAATCTCTGCCGAGCAGCACGACAAAACGGTGCGCCTGACCTTTGCCGACAGTGCGCCGGGTGTCAGTGACGATCAGCTACAAAAATTGTTTGAACGTTTTTATCGCACCGAAGGTTCCCGCAACCGCGCCAGCGGTGGTTCCGGGCTGGGGCTGGCGATTTGCCTGAACATTGTTGAAGCACATAACGGCCGCATTATTGCCGCCCATTCGCCTTTTGGCGGGCTTAGCATTACAGTAGAGTTACCGCTGGAACGGGATTTACAGAGAGAAGTATGACCGAGTTACCAATCGACGAAAACACACCGCGTATTTTGATCGTGGAAGATGAACCGAAGCTGGGGCAGTTGCTCATTGATTATCTGCGTGCTGCGAGCTATGCGCCAACGTTGATTAGCCACGGCGATCAGGTACTGCCATATGTGCGCCAGACACCACCGGATCTGATCCTGTTGGATCTGATGCTCCCTGGCACCGATGGCCTGACGCTGTGCCGGGAAATTCGTCGTTTTTCTGACATTCCGATCGTGATGGTGACGGCAAAAATCGAAGAGATCGACCGCCTGCTGGGGTTGGAGATTGGCGCAGATGACTATATCTGCAAGCCGTACAGCCCACGGGAAGTGGTAGCGCGCGTCAAAACCATTTTGCGCCGTTGCAAACCGCAGCGTGAGTTGCAGCAACAGGATGCTGAAAGCCCGTTGATTATCGACGAAGGTCGTTTTCAGGCTTCCTGGCGCGGTAAAATGCTTGACCTGACGCCTGCAGAATTTCGTCTGCTGAAAACGCTCTCTCATGAACCAGGAAAAGTGTTCTCCCGCGAGCAGTTGCTGAACCATCTTTATGACGACTACCGCGTGGTAACCGACCGTACCATCGACAGCCACATTAAAAACCTGCGCCGCAAGCTGGAATCTCTCGACGCCGAACAGTCATTTATCCGCGCCGTTTACGGCGTCGGTTACCGCTGGGAAGCCGACGCCTGCCGCATCGTTTAACATTTTTACCTGCCGGAGGTGGCCTTCAGACCAGATCCGGCAACATTATCCCACACATGGTCAGCAAACTGACATGATCTCTCCGCCCTGGCAAGCACCTGAAAATCGCTCATACTTTAATCGGCAAACAGTCCTTTTAGATGCTGTTTTCGATACGCAATTTCAATCAAGGAGTCATTATGGCTGGTTGGTTTGAACTCAGTAAGAGCAGTGATAATCAATTCCGGTTTGTGCTAAAAGCGGGCAATGGTGAGACTATCCTCACCAGCGAGCTGTATACCTCAAAAGCCTCTGCGGAAAAGGGCATCGCGTCGGTGCGTAGCAACAGCCCGCAAGAAGAACGCTATGAGAAAAAAACGGCAAGCAACGGCAAATTCTATTTCAATCTGAAAGCCGCCAATCATCAAATTATCGGCTCCAGCCAGATGTACGCCACCGCGCAATCTCGTGAAACCGGAATTGCCTCCGTTAAAGCAAATGGCACAAGCCAGACGGTGAAAGACAATACGTAATTACGATGCCGGGCGTAGGTTGTTGGCGTCCGGCGCTTTACCAGTTACCCCCACAGCGCTACAATGCCCGCCCTTAAAGTGGGGGCACTCCCCTGACCGCTTCATCAGGTGAAGCGGCTCTGACCTGTCATCAGAACGAGAGAATTATGTTTAAACCGGAACTCCTTTCCCCGGCGGGAACGCTGAAAAATATGCGTTACGCTTTCGCTTATGGCGCAGATGCTGTTTATGCGGGCCAGCCGCGTTACTCCCTGCGTGTGCGCAACAACGAATTCAACCACGAAAATCTTCAGCTCGGCATCAATGAAGCCCACGCACTGGGGAAAAAGTTTTATGTCGTGGTCAACATTGCACCGCACAACGCCAAGCTGAAAACCTTTATCCGTGACCTGAAACCGGTGGTGGAAATGGGGCCGGATGCGCTGATTATGTCCGATCCAGGGCTGATTATGCTGGTACGTGAGCACTTCCCGGAAATGCCAATCCACCTCTCGGTACAGGCTAACGCCGTAAACTGGGCGACGGTGAAATTCTGGCAGCAAATGGGTCTGACCCGCGTGATCCTCTCTCGCGAACTGTCACTGGAAGAGATTGAAGAGATCCGCAATCAGGTGCCGGATATGGAGATCGAAATCTTCGTTCACGGCGCGCTGTGCATGGCCTACTCCGGTCGCTGCCTGCTCTCTGGCTATATCAACAAGCGCGACCCGAACCAGGGCACCTGCACCAACGCCTGCCGCTGGGAGTACAACGTCCAGGAAGGGAAAGAAGATGACGTTGGCAACATCGTACACAAGTACGAGCCGATTCCGGTGCAAAATGTTGAGCCGACGCTGGGTATCGGCGCGCCAACCGACAAAGTGTTTATGATCGAAGAAGCCCAGCGTCCGGGCGAGTATATGACCGCGTTTGAAGATGAGCACGGCACTTACATCATGAACTCGAAAGATCTGCGCGCCATCGCCCATGTTGAACGCCTGACCAAAATGGGCGTGCATTCGCTGAAAATCGAAGGCCGTACCAAATCTTTCTACTATTGCGCACGCACCGCACAGGTTTATCGTAAAGCTATCGATGATGCCGCTGCGGGCAAACCGTTCGATACCAGCCTGCTGGAAACTCTGGAAGGTCTGGCGCATCGTGGCTATACCGAAGGTTTCCTGCGTCGTCATACTCACGACGATTATCAGAACTACGAATACGGTTATTCAGTTTCTGACCGCCAGCAGTTTGTTGGTGAGTTTACCGGTGAGCGCAAGGGGGACCTCGCGGCGGTAGCGGTGAAAAATAAATTCTCCGTTGGCGACAGCCTTGAGCTGATGACGCCGCAAGGCAACATTAACTTTACCCTTGAGCATATGGAAAACGCCAAAGGTGAAGCAATGCCGGTCGCACCAGGCGATGGTTATACTGTGTGGCTCCCGGTGCCGCAGGATCTTGAGCTAAATTACGCGCTGCTGATGCGTAATTTCTCCGGGGAAACCACGCGTAACCCCCACGGTAAGTGATTAATTTCGATTATTTTTCCCGGATGGAAAATTCTTAGAAACCGATCACATACAGCTGCATTTATTAAGGTTATCATCCGTTTCGCTGAAAAACATAACCCATAAAATGCTAGCTGTACCAGGAACCACCTCCTTAGCCTGTGTAATCTCCCTTACACGGGCTTATTTTTTATGCATAAGCCCTATCCCTGGTCACCGTCTTCCATTGACCACATCGATAGAATCTCCCTTAATAGCACGATGCCTTTCACTTATCGACATCGTGCTCGCACAGGTTCCGGTTACGCACAGCCAGAACGCGCATGTTTGACGCTTACCAAAAAATGAACCTAAAGCATTGGAATATTTTTGACATCATTTTCTGATGGCTGCATAAAATAAAAATTCTGCTTTAGTTTCATCTATCTGTTTGTCATTATTACTCACATTCAATAATGGTGTTGAAGAATATCCCATCACAGATAAAATAAATATGTGCATGGTAGTCTTGAATCTATTCTCACTCTCCACATTTGAATGTCAGACGAGCAACGCCATGTAATCCTGCACCTTCTGTCTTCAGGTCAACTATCTGCATTTTTTTGCCCTGAGTAACACAGAAATGAGTTGCATCATTTTTTACTATATTTTCTGCACCAGATATTCTACCCCTGGCTAAAGAAGCTTCGGCTTCGGTGTAGTATTGGTTATCGAGTTTACGCTGAATATTACTTTTATATGCAAGGCCAAATTTACCGATACTTGTCTCATCATTATGCACAGCACAACCAGACATAAGAAAAACACTAATTAATGATATAGCAGCTATCTTTTTCACCTCACCTTCCCCCATTAATTACCAACGACATTCTCTAGTGTTTAAATATAATAATGGCATGATTATTATAATTGAATAGGATTATAATAAATGTTCTGTACAACATTTCCTACATAAGTAGGAATTACAGACATAGAGGCCCTTCCGGGTAACCCCATGGGGGACTTTAATATATTTTGAATAGTATATTGAAGATGCCACTGTTTAGTTGAATATTAGGTATATTCTCTTTTTTAAAATTTATCAGTGGCTACCGTTAATATTCGCTGTCCCCATTGTAAGGTCCTGGTGGTAAGCACTGAATCCCCATACCTGAACTGACTTTTTATCCTCCGACTTTCATCCTGTTCTGACTCCACCTTTTCTTTTCTGCTCTACACTATCTACAGACCAATCATAAAGGCACATACGATCATGGCAGAATTTCCCGCCAGCTTACTGATTCTTAATGGCAAAAGTACTGACAATCTACCCTTGCGCGAAGCAATTATGCTGTTGCGTGAGGAAGGAATGACGATCCATGTGCGGGTCACCTGGGAGAAAGGCGATGCCGCACGATATGTAAAGGAGGCCCGGAAGTTGGGCGTCGCAACGGTGATTGCCGGTGGTGGCGATGGCACCATTAATGAAGTTTCTACGGCGTTGATTCAGTGTGAGGGGGATGACATACCCGCGCTGGGAATTTTGCCATTAGGAACCGCCAATGATTTTGCCACCAGTGTAGGGATTCCTGAGGCACTGGATAAGGCGCTGAAACTGGCAATTGCCGGTAACGCCATTGCGATAGATATGGCGCAGGTCAACAAACAAACCTGTTTTATTAATATGGCGACAGGCGGGTTTGGGACGCGTATTACCACAGAAACGCCGGAAAAATTAAAAGCCGCGCTGGGTGGCGTCTCTTACATCATTCATGGCTTAATGCGCATGGACACTCTGCAACCGGACCGTTGTGAAATCCGCGGTGAAAACTTTCACTGGCAAGGTGACGCCCTGGTCATTGGTATTGGTAACGGGCGTCAGGCCGGTGGCGGTCAACAATTGTGCCCGAACGCGTTAATTAACGATGGCTTGCTGCAACTGCGCATTTTTACCGGCGATGAAATTCTTCCGGCTCTCGTATCAACCTTAAAATCTGACGAAGATAACCCGAATATTATCGAAGGTGCTTCGTCGTGGTTTGATATACAAGCCCCACACGAAATCACTTTTAATCTTGATGGCGAACCGTTGAGTGGGCAAAACTTCCATATTGAAATACTTCCGGCGGCGTTGCGTTGTCGATTACCACCAGATTGTCCATTGTTGCGTTAATCAAACTATTCTCTGTTGAACCAGAGAGAATCCGTAATGCCGGATACGGTGTAAACACCTTATCCGGCATACAGAACAATACTACACCGTAATTAATTTTACCCGTGTCTTCTGCAATGCCAGTTTATCCACCTCAGACACAGCATCATCGGTAATAATAATGTCAATTTTTTCGATTGGCAGTACCTGATTAAAACCGCGACGATTAAATTTCGATGAATCAAGAACGGCAATCACTTTATTCGCCGCTGTCACCATCGCACCGCTAACGGAATAACCTTCATTAAAGGTCGTAATACCATTAACCGCATCAATACCATCAGCACCGACAAACATTAAATCGGCATTAATATCCTGCAGGGAACGTTCAGCAATAGATCCATGCATCGAGCGCGTTTTATGGCGGACCGTGCCACCGCAGACGACCAGAGTAATGTCTTTATTTTCGGAAAGGGCAAACGCCGCCGGGAGACTGTTGGTAATCACCGTGATATTTTTGGCGGTCATTAATCCTTCGGCGATAAGCATTGTGGTACTTCCGCTGTCGAGAATAACGGTCATCCCTTCGTGGATCATTTTGACTGCCGCCTGCGCTATTCTGTTTTTCGGCGCGCTGGCGAGCTGAAATCGCTCTTTAAACCCGACTTCCTGGGTCTCGGTTTCGCTATTACCGGACATTATTTTCGCCGCACCGCCATGAAAGCGCGTAACCACGCCTTTTTGTTCGAGAAAGCGCAAATCGGCACGGATTGTCGCTTCCGAGGCAGCAAATACTCCCGCCAGATCCTGAACAAGCACGGTTCCCTGTTCATTCACTAATTGGATGATCTTATTCCTTCGCTCGAATGAATTCATCGTCATTTACCCATATTCAATTGTGGCTAGTGTAAACGAAGGGGGACCATTGGTGAATGATCTGTTTTGCACAATACCGGGCCTGCATCACGCTGGCCCGCGGTTTCAGGGAATGAGCAACACTTTGCCCGGCATGGCATTACGAGCGATGTCACGCACCGCCTGGGCAAAGCTTTCAAAGCTTCCACGGTGAGCGATTAATGGCTCCAGGCTTAACTTACGTTCTGTCAGCAACCGGCTCGCCGTTTCCCACTCCTGCCCCGGCCAAGGGCTGGAGTAGTTCATCCAACTGCCGATAACCGTCAGCTCTTTACGCAATATTTTGCCAAACGTTGCCGATGTTAAATGCAGATCCTGATGCAACGTGCCGACCAGCGCCAGTTGGGCATGAGGACCGGCAATCTCTACCGCCAGTTCGACGGTTTGCGGGACGCCAGCCGTCTCGAGGATAAGCTGATTAAAGCGCAGCTCGCGTAAAACGCCCTGTATTTGCGGCGCGCTCATTTCACGGCTGTTAAATGTTTGCATCGCACCGAAAGATTTTGCCAGTGCCAGTTTTTCTGAGCTAATGTCGATAGCCGTCACACTCTTTGCTCCCAGCGCGACAGCGCACTGAATTGCCAGCAGGCCAATGGTTCCGGCACCAATAATAATAACGTTTTTATTCTCACATCCTTGCGCTAAATGGAACGCATGCAGGCCAACGGTAATCGGTTCAATAAAAGCGCCATCCTCAATAGGCATATCCGCAGGTAGTGCAAAGACATTGTTTCGCTTAACGACAATATATTCGGCAAATCCACCATCACGCCGTGAGCCAATAAAATCATATTTTGCGCACTGGGAATAAAACCCTTTCAGACACTCTGGACAAGTAAAACAGGGTAATAACGGCACACAGGCAACCGCATCGCCGGGGTGTAAATCATCAACACCGGATCCCACCGCATCAATATAGCCGCTAAATTCATGGCCTAACGTTATTGGATAATAATGTGCACCATTTTTAAATATCCTGGGTAAATCGGAACCACATAAGCCCGAGCTGGCAATTTTTACCCGCACCTCATCCTGATGTTTAATTTCAGGAATGACGCTTTCTGCTACGCGCACGATACCATCAGTATCATTCACCACTGATTTCATAAAAACTCCTGATTGTTAAGGGGGATAACCTCCCCCTCAGGTAAAAATTATTCTGCAAGAACGGCTTTCTCTTGTTTAATAAAACCACGCGCTCTACGCCAGGTCATGAAAATACCGGTAAGATAAATTGTGCCGATAATAATGAAGCCGGGAATATTTTGCGGGGAGAAAACCTGAATCAGTAACCAGGTAATGGGAGAACCGCCCTGATCCATTGAAGCCACCATACCCCCGGCTTTTAACGCGCCCGCATTAGCCGCCAGTTGGGTGTGCAAACCAATAGTTTGCGTCGCGATCCACAGGGTGATGCTCATAATGATGACACCCGAGATTAAGGTGCGGAACAGATTTCCACGATGCACCGCGACCGCCATCGCCACAAAGAAGCCGATGGTGGCAAGGTCGCCAAACGGCAGCACCTGATTACCCGGCACACAAACAGCAATTAAAATGGTGAGTGGAATAAAAATCAGGCTTGCCGAGACCACCGCCGTATGTCCCAGCAGCAACGCCGGATCAAGGCCAATCAGGAACTCCTGACCGCCGAACTTCGCCTGTAAACGACTACGGGCCTGCTTAGCGATGGGCGTTAAACCATCCATGATGGGTTTAATCACCCGTGGCATCAGCAGCATGACTGCCGCCGTTTTTACCGCCAGTTGCAATACACCTTTGACATCGTAACCCGCGAGGATGCCGATAATCAGCCCCATCACAAAACCCACGGTGACCGGTTCGCCAAAAGGACCAAATTTGCGCTGAATATCGTCGGCGCTAAATTTAATTCGGTTAACGCCAGGGATTTTCTCGATAATGGCATCCACCAGTACCGCGATTGGTCCCAGATACGCCGACGTACCGTGTGGAATAGCAATGCCTTCCAGCTCAAAGAAATCACGGGTATCGCGGGCAAACCAGTCGCCGAGCTTATAAACAAACGCCGCGTGAATTACCACACCCGCCATCCCTATCATCCATGAACCGGTTGCCAGATGCAGCAACGCGCCGGTGAAGGTCATATGCCAGATATTCCAGATATCAACATTTACCACCCGCGTCATACGGGTCAGTAACATCGCCACGTTAACCAGAATCGCAATCGGAATCGCCACCAGCGCAATTTGCGACGCCCAGGTCATGGGTGAAGAGCCCGGCCAGCCGACATCGACCACATGCAGATTCAGGTCGAAATTTTCCGCCATCGCTTTCGCCGCCGGACCAATGGAATCCAGCATTAAGCCAATCACAAGGCCAATGCCAACAAAGCCAATCCCGATATGCAGACCCGCTTTAAAGCAATCGCCTGCCTTCATGCCTAATATTTTAGAAAAAATAATGATGACAATCGGCAGCATCACCGTAGGGCCGAGGTCGAGAATATAACGCATGACTTCTGAAAACATAGGTCACCCCTGTAAGATAGTCAGAATTTTATTTTGTAATGCTTCGATACCGACACCAGAAACAAAAGGCATGCCGTGAACTAACGGAATATTGCCAAAACTACGATCCACCCTGGCAGTGGTGCATATCAAATGCACGCCATCCATATAGGTTTCTATTTCATTAACCCGACACTGGATTAATTCAACAGGAATATTATGACTCTGACACAACTCTTTAATTTCTTCCGCCGCCATCGTAGAGGTCGCAACCGCGCCTCCGCAAGCGACAATAATTTTGCGTTTCATAAATAGTCCTTTTTATTGTTACAGAGGGATTTATTCGTCTGAATCTAAAACATACTTTGTGAAGTATTCCTTTAACTGGGTTTCAGGAAGAGTGATTAGTGTCTCGACGATATCGGGCTGTTGTAACTTGCCAAATAAACAGCGTAAAAGTTTCAATTGCTGCTGCGGATTTTCCACAATCAACGCAATAACCAACGATACCGCCACGTCGTTATCATCATCCGCTTGCTGAAAATGAACTTTATTTGTTGGCCTTAACAGATAAATGGCTGACGACTTAGCATGAATCGCCTCACAATGCGGTATTGCAATGGCGTGCTGCTCAAGCATTATCCCGGTAGGGAATTCTGCTTCTCTGGTAATTAATGCCTGTGGCCAGGTATCATGAACCACACCTTTCGCGAGCATCTCATTACCGATATGGGTTAAAACTTCGCTACGATCGACAAAAGAAATTCCGCTACGAACAAACAGGTTAGTCATATATCGTCCTTATTCCGCACAGCCGTAGCGATAGGCGCGCAAAACATCATAAATTTTATCCATAATAAGCTGATGCGGTATTGCTGATAATTCCCCGGACTGAATGCGTTCAAATTGTTTCGGAAGATACTGACTAATCATGCCCAGTGGGATGTCCACGCCTTCCAGATTCACCATCATCGTTTCGACGCTATTTTTAATCCGGCTATGCGGCCAGTAATAACGAATACGATCCGACAGGCTGTAACGAATATCCAGTAATGAATCGTTAAAACCTGTGCGATAATATTTTTTCCAGTATTGTGGTTCGTCAAGCATCACATCTTCAATCACCGCCAGACAACGGCTACGATTTTCTGGAGCGATGAGTTCCTGCTCAATTTGTGCCAGCGCAAATATCGCCTCACGTAAAGCAAAGGTTAATGCCGGACCGACTTTCAAAATTGCAAAATGATCGCGAACTAATTCCCGATAGGCCGTCTGAGTCTGGTAATCGGTGGAATGCGCTTCATAAACCATTTTGGTTTTTTCTATCCATTGCGCCAACGCCTGAGCTTCTTGCGCCTGATAATGAATAATATTGCTATGGTCAAATTCCACACCCGGCTGCACCACGATGGCAATCACGCGTGTTAACGCCTCTGCCAGACCGCGGGCAATAAACGCTTTTTGATGCGTGCGTAAAGTATTGGCGGCATCTTCAACCTGGGTGATGTGTACTGACTGAATGGCGCTGGCCTCACCGCCCGGAACCGGAACTTCAGTGCCAATGACATAGTTCAGTTGCTCACGCTGGCAATCAGTCGCCACACTTTCCGCCGCCAGACAAAGCACAGCGGCACGTTCAGCAACCGTTTCTGGCGCTAACGGTATGGAATCGTCAGCGCAGGACATTGACGCATCAAGATGAATTTTACTGAACCCTGCACGCACGTATGCCTTTACCAGCTCGACGGATTTTTCCATCGCCGCATCCGCATTTTCTTGCTGCCAGCAGTTTGGTCCCAGATGGTCGCCACCGAGAATAATACGCTCACGAGCAAATCCGACTTTATCGGCAATCGCAAAAACAAATTCGCGAAAGTCTGCCGGTGTCATTCCGGTATAACCGCCAAATTGATTGACCTGGTTTGACGTTGCTTCAATCAGCACTTTACGCGTGCTGTTGCGATCAAATGCCAGCGCCGCTTCGATAACCAACGGATGTGCAGAACAGACTGAACATATGCCGATATGTTCACCAGCTTTATGCCGGGCAATTAACGTTTTCATGTTTTTTCCTTGTTAAATGGCAGGTGCGTTATGCCCTGCCCTCGCAGCCACAATCGGCAATCACTTTGCTCACCACATCGCGCATTGCAGATTTAGCCGACTGCAAATAATCCCGGGGATCGGTCGCTTCGGGGTGCTCGGTCAGGTAATTTTTTAACGCCTGCGAGAAGGCATTTTTCAGCTCCGTTGCAACGTTGATTTTGCATATCCCCAGTTTGATGGTTTGCTGAATATCCTTAGTCGATAATCCTGACGCGCCATGCAGCACCAGCGGTAAATTCACCCACTGGCGAATGTTCTCCAGTCGAGAAAAATCAAGCGCCGGTGCTCTGGCATACATACCGTGAGCCGTGCCGATGGCGACCGCCAGGGAATCAATCCCAGTTGCCTCGGCAAATTCACGCGCCTGAACGGGGTTGGTGTACAACGCATCTGCTTCATTGACTTGCACATCATCTTCCTGGCCGCCAAGTTGCCCCAGCTCCGCTTCGACGCTGACATCAAAGCGGTGGCAAAAATCCACCACCTCTTTGACCCGTGAAATATTTTGCGCAAAAGGCAAATGCGAGGCGTCAATCATGACTGAGCGCACGCCAGAACGAACCTTCTGAGCGATATCGTCAAATTTTGTGTGATGGTCGAGATGAATTGCCAGTGGATGGTGATATTGCTTCGCCATCGCGCTGACCAGCGCCAACAGATTTTCTGTACCAGCATGAGTAAATGTGCCAGGCGTTCCGGCGATGATGACCGGCGCATGCAGGTTGGCAGCGGTTTCTACCACCACTTGCATCGTTTCGAGATTGTGAATATTGAATGCCGGAACCGCATAACCGCCGCGCTGTGCGTTGTTCAGCATCTGCTTTGTCGATACCACGTACATTTTCACATCCTGTCGTTTGTTTTCGATTTCAAAATATAATGAAATTATTTGTTTTCAAATGTCGAGATAACGATCACAAAAACGACAATATGAAAATTAATCAGAATGACAGGCAAAAAAAACGGCCTCCCGGGGGAAGCCGTAACGAAGTGCGCGTGTTTTTATGCCGGATGCAACGTAAACGCCTTTTCCGTCCTACGGGGTGGTGCTGTTCGTATGAGGCGTATCAGGCGATAGTAATTTTGCTATCGAGATAAACGTCCTGCACGGCGTTAATCAGTTTCACGCCGTCAGCCATCGATTTCTTGAACGCCTTACGTCCAAGAATCAGCCCCATTCCGCCTGCGCGTTTGTTGATAACCGCAGTACGCACTGCATCGCTGAGGTCAGTTTCACCGCCTGCAGCACCGCCGGAGTTTATCAACCCGGCCCGGCCCATATAGCAGTTAGCTAACTGATAACGCACCAGGTCAATCGGGTTTTCACTGGTCAGTTTGCTGTAGACTCGATCGTCGGTATAACCGTAATTAATCGCTTTATAGCCGCCGTTATTTTCCGCCATTTTTTGTTTGACGATATCTGCACCTATGGTTGCCGCCAGATGGTTCGCCTGACCGGTCAGGTCGGCGGAAACATGGTAATCAACGCCATCTTTCTTAAAGGCGGAGTTACGCAAATAGGCCCACAGCACTGTCACCATGCCCAGCTCGTGCGCACGTTCAAAAGCCGCAGAAATTTCTTCAATCTGGCGACGTGACTCTTCCGAGCCAAAATAGATAGTCGCCCCAACCGCCACCGCGCCCATATTGAACGCCTGCTCCACGCTGGCATACAGCGTTTGATCGTAGGTATTCGGGTAACTTAGCGTCTCGTTGTGATTAAGTTTGACGAGGAATGGAATGCGATGCGCGTAACGCCGCGATACCGATGCCAGCACGCCGTAAGTTGACGCCACACAGTTACAGCCCGCTTCGATCGCCAGTTCAACAATGTTTTTCGGGTCAAAGTAGAGCGGGTTAGCGGCAAATGAAGCTCCGGCAGAGTGCTCAACGCCCTGGTCAACCGGCAGAATAGAAAGATATCCTGTGCCAGCCAGACGCCCGGTGTTGTACAACGTCTGCATATTACGTAACACCGCTGGCGGGCGATTATTGTCAATCATCACGCGGTCTACGTAGTCATGTCCGGGGAGATAAAGCTGGTCAGAAGGAATAGTCATACAACGGTGCTGTAAAAGGTTGTCGGCGTCTTTGCCAAGCAACTGCGCAATATCTGTCATTACTATGCTCCCGTAAATTCCGATTGGATATCGGCTATGGATTGTCCTGGCCCGCCTTTTGCGGGCAATCATAATCCTGGTCGTTACGGGCGAGTTTTTCCATCTTTTGGATGTTTTTTCAGCGTTTTCTGTTGGCTCGATTCATCAGAAAAAATGTTACCGCGGTCAAGTTTTCACCGCAAAGGTATTTAAAAGGTATTATTAAGTGGTATTGTCATCGCGTACCTTACATTACCTGTCATGAAGGAATTAAAAGATGAAAACAACAGCAAAGCTGTCGTTCATGATGTTTGTTGAATGGTTTATCTGGGGCGCGTGGTTTGTGCCATTGTGGTTGTGGTTAAGTAAAAGCGGTTTTAGTGCCGGAGAAATTGGCTGGTCGTATGCCTGTACCGCCATTGCGGCGATCCTGTCGCCGATTCTGGTTGGCTCCATCACTGACCGCTTTTTCTCGGCGCAAAAAGTGCTGGCGGTATTGATGTTCGCTGGTGCGGTGCTGATGTATTTCGCTGCGCAACAGACCACTTTTGCCGGGTTCTTCCCGTTACTGCTGGCCTACTCGCTAACCTATATGCCGACCATTGCGCTGACTAACAGTATCGCTTTTGCCAACGTGCCGGATGTGGAGCGTGATTTCCCGCGCATTCGTGTGATGGGCACTATCGGCTGGATTGCCTCTGGTCTGGCATGTGGATTCTTGCCGCAAATGCTGGGGTATGCCGATATCTCACCGACGAACATCCCGCTGCTGATTACCGCCGGAAGTTCTGCTCTGCTTGGTGTGTTTGCGTTTTTCCTGCCCGACACGCCACCAAAAAGCACCGGCAAAATGGATATTAAAGTCATGCTCGGCCTGGATGCGCTGATCCTGCTGCGCGATAAGAACTTCCTCGTCTTTTTCTTCTGTTCATTCCTGTTTGCGATGCCACTGGCGTTCTATTACATCTTTGCCAACGGTTATCTGACCGAAGTTGGCATGAAAAACGCCACTGGCTGGATGACGCTCGGCCAGTTCTCTGAAATCTTCTTTATGCTGGCATTGCCGTTTTTCACTAAACGCTTTGGTATCAAAAAGGTATTGTTGCTTGGTCTGGTCACCGCTGCGATCCGCTATGGCTTCTTTATTTACGGTAGTGCGGATGAATATTTCACCTACGCGTTACTGTTCCTCGGTATTTTGCTGCACGGCGTAAGTTACGATTTTTACTACGTTACCGCTTACATCTATGTCGATAAAAAAGCTCCCGTGCATATGCGTACCGCCGCGCAGGGGCTGATCACGCTCTGCTGCCAGGGCTTCGGCAGTTTGCTCGGCTATCGTCTTGGCGGTGTGATGATGGAAAAGATGTTCGCTTATCAGGAACCGGTAAACGGACTGACTTTCAACTGGGCCGGGATGTGGACTTTCGGCGCGGTGATGATTGCCATTATCGCCGTGCTGTTCATGATTTTTTTCCGCGAATCCGACAACGAAATTACGGCTATCAAGGTCGATGATCGCGATATTGCGTTGACACAAGGGGAAGTTAAATGAAAACAGAACGTATTCTCGGTGCTCTTTATGGGCAGGCGTTAGGGGATGCGATGGGGATGCCCTCCGAGCTTTGGCCGCGCAGTCGCGTCAAAGCACACTTTGGCTGGATTGACCGTTTTCTGCCTGGGCCAAAGGAGAATAACGCGGCCTGTTATTTTAACCGCGCCGAATTCACCGACGATACCTCGATGGCGCTGTGTCTGGCGGATGCGTTACTGGAACGTGAAGGCAAGATCGATCCGGATCTGATTGGGCGTAATATTCTCGGCTGGGCGCTGCGTTTCGACGCCTTTAACAAAAACGTACTAGGTCCGACCTCGAAGATTGCGCTTAACGCCATTCGCGACGGTAAACCCGTTGCTGAACTGGAAAATAACGGCGTGACCAACGGCGCAGCGATGCGCGTCTCGCCATTAGGTTGTTTGCTTCCGGCGCGCGATGTTGATTCCTTTATTGATGATGTGGCGCTGGCCTCCAGCCCGACCCATAAATCCGATCTGGCGGTTGCGGGGGCGGTAGTCATCGCATGGGCGATTTCTCGTGCCATTGACGGAGAAAGCTGGTCAGCGATTGTTGATTCACTGCCTTCAATTGCGCGACATGCTCAACAAAAACGCATCACTACCTTCAGCGCCTCACTGGCAGCACGTCTGGAGATTGCGCTGAAAATTGTGCGCAATGCCGATGGCACCGAATCCGCCAGCGAACAGCTTTACCAGGTCGTTGGCGCAGGTACCAGTACTATTGAGTCCGTTCCGTGCGCCATTGCGCTGGTTGAACTGGCACAAACCGACCCGAACCGTTGCGCCGTCCTGTGCGCTAACCTTGGCGGCGACACAGACACCATCGGTGCTATGGCGACGGCAATTTGCGGCGCGTTGCATGGCGTTAACGCTATCGATCCTGCGTTAAAGGCAGAACTGGATGCAGTAAATCAGCTTGATTTCAACCGCTATGCCACAGCGCTGGCGAAATATCGTCAACAACGGGAGGCGATATGAGCGGCGCTCGATTACACACGCTGCTGCCTGAATTAACCACGCGTCAGCCAGTGATGGTCGTCGGCGCGGCGGTCATTGATGTGATCGCCGACGCTTACGCTCTGCCCTGGCGTGGGTGCGATATCGAACTGAAACAGCAGAGCGTTAACGTTGGCGGCTGCGCACTGAATATTGCCGTGGCGTTAAAGCGCCTCGGCATCGAAGCGGGTAATGCCCTGCCGCTCGGTCAGGGCGTGTGGGCGGAGATTATTCGCAACCGGATGGCGAAAGAGGGGTTAATCAGCCTGATCGATAACGCTGAAGGCGATAACGGCTGGTGTCTGGCGCTGGTTGAGCCGGATGGCGAACGCACTTTTATGTCATTCAGTGGTGTGGAAAATCAGTGGAATCGCCAGTGGCTGGCGCGATTAACCGTTGCGCCTGGCAGCCTGCTCTATTTTTCCGGTTATCAACTGGCCTCGCCCTGCGGCGAATTGTTAGTGGAATGGCTGGAAGAGCTGCAAGACGTGACGCCATTTATCGATTTTGGCCCACGTATTGGCGATATCCCGGATGCATTACTGGCGCGGATCATGGCCTGTCGACCTTTAGTGTCACTCAATCGTCAAGAGGCTGAGATTGCCGCCGAACGTTTTGCTTTATCCGCAGAGATAACAACACTTGGCAAGCAATGGCAGGAGAAATTTGCCGCGCCGTTGATCGTTCGTCTCGATAAAGAGGGCGCATGGTATTTCAGCAACGACGCTTCTGGCTGCATTCCGGCATTTCCAACGCAAGTTGTAGACACCATTGGGGCGGGCGACAGTCATGCCGGCGGCGTACTTGCCGGGCTGGCTTCTGGTCTGCCACTGGCGGATGCCGTATTACTGGGCAATGCAGTGGCGTCGTGGGTTGTCGGGCATCGGGGCGGTGATTGTGCGCCAACGCGCGAGGAACTACTCCTCGCACACAAAAACGTATAGATCGCTGCGACAGTGGCTGATGCTGTACTCAATAGGCCGTTGCTGTTGGTCAAGCGCCACTTGCTTAATCACCAGCACCGGTATTTTGCTATCTAACTGAATATGTGACTGAAACTCGGCATCCGGCATCCGGGCGCTAACGCGGGAACGCGTACGTTGTGGGTAAATGTGCTGGCTGCGGAAGTAGTCATAAAGAGAAATCCCGATGGCATCAACATCATGAATTAAATGCGCCGGAACCCACGATTCCTCAATCGATACCGCCTCTTCATCGACATAGCGAATACGCTTAAGCAAAAAAACATCACTTCCTACCTCGACCGCCAGCTGCTGCGCGACGTCTTCGGGACATTTCACGACACGCTTGTTAACCCATAGCGTATCGGGCTTTTTCCCGCGCAACACCACCTGCTGAGAAAAACCTCGCGCTTCTTTCAACGAGTATTCGAAGATGTTGTTGATCTGCGTGCCGTAACCACGCGAACGCGTCACCACGCCCTCTTCTTCCAGCGACTGCATCGCCTTGCGCACCGTAATGCGCGAAACGCCGGTTAACTGACTTAAATCACGCTCACCGGGCAAAATATTGCCATGCTCCAGCACCCCGCTGCGCACGGCATTTTTTACCGTTTCGGCAAACTTAATATAAAGCGGCGTGTTATCCGCCGCTAAAATACGTTCGTTCAGTTGGGCAATCAGCTGGGTATGCGCTTGTTCCATTTGTCTTTTTCCTGCCGGGGAATCTGGTGGGAGTATATCACTGCTTCTTATTTAAGGCGTTTCTTTAATCCTATCAACGAATGCCTGCAACTCCTCCACCGTGCCATTAAACACATTAAAATCCACCGGACCATTAATGCCATCGACCTGTCCACGGTCGGAATGCTGCCAGAAGCGCCAGGCCATTCCCTCATTGTCCGGACGACGTTGATAGTAGTGCGCAACCCACCACGGATGTTCATTGAAATAGCCCGCCAGATTGGTGTGATAAAAAACGGCTCCTGAGTAAATAATCGGCTTTTTCCCGTACGTTTTTCGACCATTTTTAGCCACTGACTTACCCGCTTGCGTAATTCTTTTGCCGATAATTTTCCTCGCTCTTCTACGTCCAGTACCGCAGGGAAATCGCCTTGTGAGAAATCCACCGTTTGCAGAAATAATCGCGCCTGAACTGAAGCGGATACTGACGGGGAGAAATAATGATACGCCCCGCGCAGCAGGCCATTTTCGCGGCTTAGTTGCCAGTTACGCGAAAAATAGGGGGCCACCAGCTTTTCGCCTTCCGTCGCCTTAATAAAGGCAAATTGTAAGCGAATACCGTTATCGCGCATTTTTGCCACCCGCTGCCAGTCGATCCGCTCCTGCCAGCGCGAAACATCTATTCCGTGAATGGTGTAACTGGCAGGAATGCGAATAGCGAAAGATTTAACCGGGCGATAACCGTAGAAGTGAATGTAGTCTTTAATCTGAATTGCTGTCGAATAGAAAAAATTCACCGTCTGACGCGGATAAATTGCAACGATGGAAATTAGCCCAAGAGCGCATAATAAAACGGTGAATTTTTTTCGACTGGTGATTCTCAACTGCATTGGTTTCATCCCTGAATGTCAGCACCAAAGGCTGACAATAACCAAAGCAGCTATAGTACGGTGCTCACCACCAGGCGTGGAAGTGGTGAACCGGACCAATACCGTGACCAACTTCCAGCGTGTCGGCCTGGGCTAATGCCGATGAAAGCCAGCTTTTTGCCTCCTGTACGGTGTCAGCCCAGTTTGTATGGCGCGGGCGCAGTGCAGCCAACGCCGCAGAGAGCGTACAACCAGTGCCGTGAGTGTTTTTGGTCATAATGCGCTGTGCGGTAAACCGTTGTTCACCCTCGCGGGTAAACAGCCAGTCCGGGCTTTGCTCATCATCCAGATGACCACCTTTCATTAGCACTGCGCCACAACCCATCGCCAACAGCGATCGCCCTTGTTCCAGCATTTCCTGTTCGGTGCGCGCGTGTGGCGCGTCGAGCAAGGCGGCTGCTTCGGGCAAGTTTGGCGTTATTAATGAAACCTGTGGCAATAATCGACTGCGCAGCGTAGCAACCGCCGAAGGTGAAAGCAGCGGGTCGCCGCTTTTTGCCAGCATAACGGTGTCGAGTACCACGTTTTGGATCTGATAACGTTGCAACCGTTCTGCCACCGCTTCAACAATATCGGTTTCCGCCAACATACCGATTTTAGTGGTGTCGATTCGCACATCGCTGAACACCGAATCGAGCTGGGCGGCGACAAAATCAGGCTCAATGCGATACACCGACTGTACGCCACGGGTATTTTGCGCCACCAGTGCAGTAATAACTGAGCAACCATAAGCGCCAAGTGCCGAGAAGGTTTTAAGATCGGCCTGAATCCCCGCACCACCACTCGGATCAGTACCGGCAATCGTCAGAGCGTTAATCCGTTTCATGCCTGCACCTCCTGCGTCAATTGCCAGAGCGCATCAAGGAAATGTGGAACAAAACTGCCTGGCCCCTCGCTTCTGGCGACTGCGCGTTCTCCGGCTTGTTTCATCCAGTGACAGGCAGATGCGATATTTTCCAGCGTATCGCCTGGTAGCGCACAACAGGCAGCGACAACCGCCGATAGTGCACAGCCAGTTCCTACCACTTTGGTCATTAACGGATCGCCACCGTGAATGCCAATGATACGATGTCCATCGGTAACATAATCCACCTCGCCAGTGACCACGACGATTGCGCCAGTTTCCCGTGCCAGTGTTTGTGCAGCAGGTATCGCGTTAGCTGCGGCATCAGTGGTATCCACTCCCCGTCCACCATTAGCAACGCCAGCTAATGCCATGATTTCCGAAGCATTACCACGTATGGCGGTTGGCTTATGGGACAGAAGTTCCAGACAAAAACGGCGGCGATAATCGAGCGCACCAACCGCAACCGGATCAAGCGTCCAGGGCGTTTGTGATCGTGTTGCTTGCTCAACGGCAGCACTCATCGCTTGCGCGCGTGGCTGCGTCAGCGTGCCAACGTTAATCAACAAGGCACTGGCGATAGCCGCAAACTGACTGGCCTCTTCGGTTTCGATAACCATCGCTGGCGATGCGCCGAGCGCCAGCAAGGTATTGGCAGTAAAAGTTTGCACCACATCGTTGGTCATGCAGTGCACAAGAGGGGAATGTTGGTGAAAAAGGTGTAACGCGTGCGCAGATTGCGCTGAACTCAGCAGGTCGACTTGCATAGTTTGCTCCTGCCATAACGTGAAGAAGCAATGACCTGGTGGTCCGTGACTTCCCTACGCTGGCATTATCCAGATCAGGTGATACGGGTATTTCTCAGCCTTCACAAAGAAGGGCACCCCGAGTCGTTTGGTTGCGATAATAAATCGCAGAGGAGGATGGTAATGTCCAGCGCACGCGTTGTAAACGGGGAAAAACGGCGGTATTACAATAACGTTGTGAAATTATTTGATATAAGAATCCAGCACCTTCAGAACGACATCCAGATCTTCTTCACGTTTTAGCTCATCCCCCTGGTGAACGATGTGTTCCGTCAGATGGCCTTTAATCACTTCCCGCATCAGACCGTTTACCGCGCCACGGATAGCAGCAATCTGTTGTAAAACTGCAGCGCATTCATGCGGTTCGTCGAGCATTTTCTTGAGCGCCACGACCTGGCCCTGAATCTTACTGGCACGCGCTTTCAGTTTCTGTTTATCACGGATTGTATGAGACATGGCAACACCTGGTTAACAAGAATATGAAAAATCATAGCACTATTAATCTACTGGGGGGTAGTATCAGGTACTGGGGGGGAGTAGAATCAGATTGCCGAATTAATACTAAGAATTATTATCATGACCGAATTTACAACACTTCTTCAGCAAGGAAACGCCTGGTTCTTCATCCCCTGCGCCATCTTACTTGGTGCGCTTCATGGCCTGGAACCGGGGCACTCAAAAACGATGATGGCGGCGTTTATCATCGCCATCAAAGGCACCATTAAACAGGCGGTGATGCTCGGACTGGCAGCAACTATTTCGCATACCGCAGTGGTCTGGTTAATTGCCTTTGGCGGGATGGTGATCAGCAAACGCTTTACTGCTCAATCAGCAGAACCGTGGCTCCAGTTGATTTCCGCAGTGATCATTATTAGCACCGCGTTCTGGATGTTCTGGCGTACCTGGCGCGGCGAACGCAACTGGCTGGAGAATATGCACGAGCATGATCATGAGCATCATCACCACGATCACGAAGATCACCACGACCATGGACATCATCACCATCACGAACATGGCGAGTATCAGGATGCCCATGCACGAGCCCATGCCAATGACATTAAACGACGCTTTGATGGTAGAGAGGTCACCAACTGGCAAATTTTGCTATTTGGCTTAACCGGTGGCCTTATCCCCTGCCCGGCAGCAATTACCGTGCTGTTGATTTGCATTCAGTTGAAAGCCCTGACACTGGGCGCAACACTGGTCGTCAGTTTCAGCCTCGGCCTGGCGTTAACGCTTGTCACCGTAGGCGTTGGCGCAGCAATCAGCGTTCAGCAGGTCGCAAAACGCTGGAGCGGATTTAACACTCTCGCTAAACGCGCTCCCTATTTTTCCAGTCTGTTGATTGGCTTAGTTGGTGTGTATATGGGCGTACATGGCTTCATGGGCATAATGCGATAACTCAATCCTTTAGGCTTGCATGTTATCTTCAGCCCAGGATGATTCTTAAATCAGCTATTTCCGCTGACTCTCTGCTCGCTAAGGATGCTTTTAGGGCATCCTTTCATTTACACTTTTTACGAAATCATGGGATCACTAACAAAATATCGCTTGTCAGTTATATTGTATGGCAGGAAAGATATGCGACTGATATTACAGATCCCCAAAGTGGAGAGTTTATGACCATTAAAAATAAGATGTTGCTGGGTGCGCTTTTGCTGGTTACCAGTGCCGCCTGGGCCGCACCAGCCACCGCGGGTTCGACCAATACCTCGGGAATTTCTAAGTATGAGTTAAGCAGTTTCATTGCTGACTTTAAGCATTTCAAACCAGGTGACACCGTCCCAGAGATGTACCGCACCGATGAGTACAACATTAAGCAGTGGCAGTTACGTAACCTGCCCGCGCCTGATGCCGGGACGCACTGGACCTATATGGGTGGCGCGTACGTGTTGATCAGCGACACCGACGGTAAAATCATTAAAGCCTACGACGGTGAGATTTTTTATCATCGCTAAAAAAAAGCCCCCTCGGAGAGAGGGGGGAATGCAGACACCTTAATATTTTTATTATTAGCCACTTGCTCGTCTTGCTTGTTATTAGTCGTATTTCACGTTGATTAATGCGGTTGCCTCCAGTGCGCCAGATTTAACTTTGTTTGTATCGTAGACGTAGTAACTGGCCGTTATCGGAATTGAAACCGTTGTATCTGTAAGTTTTGACTTTGCCGCAATTTCTTTTAAATTTGTATATCCTTTACTGCTGTTAGTGATATTTAAAAGTGTGACTGGCGTACCATTACTTTCAAGAATAAATCCTACGCCATTATCTTCCGCACCTTTCAGGATCGTGTTGCTGCTGGTTAACAAGTCAGAACTTGATAAATACACCTGCATTTTCCGTGATGTTTGATTTTGTTGACCTAATAAATTTTTACAACGCAGAATAATATCCCCTTTTTTACTATTTATTGTTGTTTTGTTACCTGTGGCTGGTAATTGTGAAACGGGAATACTCTCTAACGTAATTAATAAATCGTCCGGTTTGCAGGTTGTGGTTATCGGGTTGTATGACAATGTCAGATTAAAGGAATAGACACCTGCATTTTGTGCCAATGCATTTCTGTAGCTATTTACACATGCATCCCATGACTTACCACCTAATAAACACAGTAGAAATTGTACTGCGGCACTCCCGCGTGTCGATGATGAAGCACTGGATAATGTCGCAACTCCATTAATCATCACTGAACCACCGCCCCCCGCAGAAACATTCACTTTTGCATTACTGGCCGCAGGTGTCACCGTTACCGAATAACCACTGGTGAAACTGGTCTGATTATTTGACAATGTAATGTTGTTTTTATTTGTCCATTCAAAATGTAAATTTAATTTAATGGTATCGTTATAAAGTCCAACAATAATATCCGACGGGCTCATAGGGGTGATAGTATTTGTACTCACGCATGACGAATCATTAAAATTATGCTCATATGTCGCCATTTGTGTTTGAGTAAGTGCAAAATCCCCCTGAACAACCAAATTGTGCTGAACAGATAACTCACTATAACATGCCGCATAGCTCACAGGCATAACCATCATCATTAATATAAATAGCATTATGCGAATTTCCATAGAACCACCTGACTATTACTGGCAAATATAATTTTTACTTTCATCAATCTCTTTACCGAAGGTGATTGTGCATGAAAGCCCTTGTTGCTTATCAATTGCCACATTAACCGATGGCGGTACTTCATTGGTGCGAATAAATAACTGGCTTCCCTGGCCGACAACACCAATATTATGACCATGGATATCATTGACTTCATAACCAAACGTTAATGGTTGCCCATCCGCTCTTAATGCTTTTATAAACCATGGCTTGCGCTGATCGGTATCAAAATTAACCAGTACAACCGCGCCGCGATAAGGGGCGGCAATTTTCCGGTTGCCACGTAATTCTGCTTCGCTATCGCTTTGTGACACATCCAACATCAGGTAATTTTCCCGATAAGGTGTCATTCCGTCGTATACCACCACTCCATTACGGTTTGTTGTGCGATATTTTTGCCCATTGACATAAGCATCTTTAATTCCTGGCGCATTCATCACAGCAAACGTTTCAGAAAGACGGTTTGCCAGATTAACGCCACCCGACCAGGCGACAATGCCCCCTGAAACACTGGCTCCAGCCTGTCGATAAGCACTCGACTGACTATAACTGCCATTCACTGTCGCAACCGGCGCGTTCCAGGTTAAATTCGCCCCAGCTGTCGTTTCATTTCCCTGATACTGATAACTCAGGTTGACCCCATAGTTAAACTGATCCCGGCTTCCAACGGTTCCTGATAATCCCGTATTATTTGAGGCAACCCCCTGATCATCAAACGTCGTTGAGTTAGACATATATATTTGCCGACGAGGCGTCGTAACGTCATCACCCCAATCAAAGGGAATCGATATAAAAATATTAAAACGTTTCTCTTCATGATGATTCTCGTCATAAGCATGGCTTGCCGCGAGGGTATAGCTTATCCTTCGCAGGTTGTTGGAATAACTCAACTGATAATCCTTACTGCTGCCGCTACGCCCCCAGTAATCTCGCCATAACGTACTTAAGGACACAGAACCCCAGCCTTCTGGCAATGACTGGCTCATATTAGCAGAAAAGCTATTTTTACGGCCAAAATCGTTCTGGTAATAATCGGCAATGCCATAGATATCGTTTTCATCACGGCGATAATTATCTTTATTGTTTGCCCATACGTGATCATTAAATGTCCGATAATCACGCGACGAATAACGCCAGGCCGCCAGACCAAAACGTGTCGACGTTTGGCTCACAAATTTGTTGTAGGCAATTTGATAACTTTGCCCGTCAAACACATCGCCGTTGTCTTGTTTACTATGCGACTTTGTGGCATCGACGGAAATGGCACCAAAGCGTGTATTCCAGCCAGTCCCCAAAGTGAACGCGTAATAATTATTCGCGACCATCGAGCCACCATACAGCGTTAATAAGTTATTAAAACCATACTGATAACCCGCCTGGACAAAATCACTTTGTTTGCTCGCCCCTTCAATATGGCTACGACCCGCCGCAAAATCATATTTCGACACGCCGGGTTGCAGCATATTTGGTACCGCAGCATAAGGCACCAGATAGGTGGTTACCGAACCGTCCGCCTCTTTCACGCTGACATCAAGATCCGCTCCACCTCCGGCCAACTGCAAATCTGTAATCGCAAACGGGCCTGGAGGAACCTCTTTCTGATAAACCACAAAACCATTCTGTTCAATAGTTACCAGCGCGTTACTCTGAGCAATCCCCTGCACCCGTGGCGTAAAATTTTGTTTCGAGTTAGGCAACATCTGCATATCACGAAACAACCGCACACCGCTGAAGCGAACAGAATCAAAAATATCGCTTGATGTGTACATATCACCCACACGAAGCGTGCCGAGAAGTTGGGCAAATCCACGTTCCAGATACAGGGTATTGCTCTTCCACACCCCTGGATTGTTATTTGTTTTACTGAAACTGGCATCAGAATGCAGTTGCCACCCCAATAAATTTAACCCGCTGTTAAAACGTACATATGTACTCTTGCTATTACCGGACGCTTTATAATCGCTGTAATACTGACTCATATAATAAGAGGTATAAAACGCATTAATACCCCGCTCCCAGTTTTCAGGTGGTACATAGCCAATTTCCAGTTCTTCCACCCAGGCTTGCGGGACACTGAAATCGAGACGAAAAACTCCGATATCCCAGGTATAGCTCCCGCCCTGAATAAGTTGCTTAAATGTTAAACATTGCTTACCGCTGGCAAAGTTATCGGTATTAATGCCTAACCGCTTGATCATTTCCCTTGATAAACATGTTTCTTGCGGGTTGTCTTTAACAATGATCTCATATTTCCCACGCCATTGCTTATTGACATAAATATCGATGTCATACTGCCCCGGCAAGGGTTGATTATCATCAAGACGAATATTTGCAACCTGCTGGTCTTTCATTCCACCTATCATGAAATGGGTATCAAAGGTTTCTTCAGCTGCATAAGCTTCAATGCCGATCAATAACGCTACGATTGCTGATGCAAGTGGGGTCATTCTCAACATAGGCAGCTCCTGCAATTAAATTTTGTCACTAATATAGTTGCCATGGTCATCGATAATGGTCAGATGCCAGTTATTTGCATTATTACTTTTGACATTAACACTCTGACTTTCTAAGGGGGCAATCATAATAGTTTCATAATTGACTTTGACATTATTAGCTTTGACATCCGAAATCGTCACCCAATTAGCTGAGTCATTTTTTATCACCAATCCATTGCCACTGCGATTTACCAGTAACTTTTTAAAGGTCGCTTTATTTACCGGAGCAATACCCGCTGGCCGGTAAAACAACTTAATTCTGTTTTGCATCGCAAACTTCAGTGCATTCTTACCTTCTTGTTCTGGACTATTTGGTGGAATATCCAGAACATTCAGATAAAAAATACTCTCTTTATTAGTGGGTAGTTTATTCGGCATAATTTTAATTTTTACTTGCTGCCCGGAATTTGCCCCTATTTTTGCCACTGGTGGCGTTAACATGAAAGGAACCTGAATTTTTTCTGGTGGTAATGACGTATCGCCATCATCAATCCACGCCTGCATCAGCGAAGAACGATTTCCCTGGTTCATCAACTGCACCATCACTTCTTTGTGCTCTGCCGGGTAAATAATACGCGTCCCGTAGATAACAATACCGGCATGTGCAGGAAGGACCATAGAAGAAATGAGTAAAGCTAATAATCCTTTCATCTTAATGCCTCTTAAATTAAAAGGCCGCCATGGGGATAGCGGCCATGTTAATTACCTGAAGAATCTTGCAATTTTATTTATTAATCCTGCGCCACACGCATAACCAGGGAAGATAACACATCACCTGAATTCACTGAGTTATCTGTCAGTTTCAGATATTTTGCTTTAAACGGAATGGCATATTGACCGTCCGCTGTTTTATAACTCTCGATGTTGAAAGGTGCAGAAACATCCAGGACATCGCTGTTATCACCTAAATAGAGATAATAACCCACGGTATCGTTGCTACTGGCTATCGCCTTATCGTTTCCGGTTATTTTATCGTTGGTAATCAACGAGAGTTTTACACCAGCAACTTCTTTCGGACAGCTAATTTTTAACATGCTGCTGGTTACACCAACTGCATCATCATAGGTCGAGTATTTAGCTTTACCTTCAAAGACAGTGGTTGGTACAGTTGGCATATTAATACTTACTGAATCGCCACCCGCTTCGAATTTACACGGAGATTCTGCAATATTCCCTTTAATGGTTAATGTTCCGGTATCAACGTCTGCGGCAAATACCCCAGCGCTCATAAAAAAAGAAGAAAAAACAGCGGCAGCAATAATTGAACGTTTCATAATATGCTCCTTAATAAAATCTATTTTTGGTTGTTAAGAGTCTGTATCTCTTGGAAACAAATTTCTCACACCAAAAAAGTTGCCGCAATGTAAACACATTGTTTTATTGATTTAAAGCAAATTAACTATTGCAATATAAACACAACAAATACTTAAGCACATTAAATATTTATCAAATCTATTAATTAATGTGGATTTCTATAAATGGTATTATTAATATCAATAAAAAAGCTTAAACCATTCATGTAAATGATTTAAGCTTTCTAAATCCGATTAAAACCAGGGTGGCAAATTAATCGTAGCGATTTAGAACCTATCCCAAAAGGAATTGTCAGATAATACAATATGATAATTTCTGAGG